>Ga0308160_10000124_pt1 | contig 197987 bp, 185 predicted proteins | sample PhyFR1_FD_201036 | JGI IMG/M metagenome (GOLD analysis project Ga0308160, IMG submission 201036) | Phyllosphere microbial communities from UC Gill Tract Community Farm, Albany, California, United States - DLSLF.R1 | ecosystem: Host-associated > Plants > Phyllosphere > Unclassified | place...
TACCTTGATCGTTAATAAATTTCAACAAGAAATTTGCATCCTTGTAATCGATGTATTTAATTCCGTTTTTCTTGAAACGGCAATATTTTTTACGGTTATCCTCTACTTTAGGGGCAGTTACGTATTGAATTTGTTCTCTTGCCATTACGCTGCAACCTCCTTAGTTTTTTTGTTAAAAGCACCACTACGCTTTTTCTCATTGTAAGCAATTGCGTGTTTATCTAAACGGATAGTTAAGAAACGTAACACACGCTCATCGCGTTTTAATTCAAGCTCTAATTTTGCGATCAAATCTCCTGAAGCTTTGTATTCAGTTAAGTTGAAGAATCCGTTTGATTTTTTATCAATTGGATACGCTAATTTTCTCAAACCCCAATTATCTTCCTGGATAATTTCGGCACTGTTGTCAGTAAGAACTGCTTTAAATTTGGCTAATGCCTCTTTTGCAGCCTCTTCTGATAACAACGGGGTTAGAACGATAACAGTTTCGTACTGATTCATTGTTATTAATTAAGTTTTTTAATTTTTTAATCCCGAGGTATATTACGGGGATGCAAAAGTAACAATATTTTTCTTAAAATCAAAGGATTAGTTACATTTTATAATGTAAGATGGAAAAGGTAAATGATGGGTGTTTGAAAATGGAAGATGGAAAACGGATGATGGAAATTGAAAACCATGAATATCACATTATCCATCTTACATCATCCATCTTACATAAAAAAAGGGGAATTATCTATCAAGACAATCCCCCTATATCAATTAGCTGTTGTTGTTAGTAAGTTTGTATCGTTTTAACGAAAGACTCATCTTTAAATTTAACTACGAAGGTTAACTCTCTTGAATCCGTTTTGCTGATATTGAATTTTTTGGTCAGCTGCTCTTTATCTTTGAAAACCTCGTTGTAAACCTCATCATTGTATTCGTTGTATACTTTAACTTCGATTGGGCTTTTATCTAAATTTTCAAGATTAAGCGTAACTACCTGATCTTTTTGAGTATAAACAGGTTTAAAGATGTTAGAGATTTTGGGCTCAGAAACAACAGCCTCACCATCTTTAATGGTCACTGTGTATTTAGCCAGTTTTAAATCGGACTCTACTTTAAGTATATATTTTCCGTCAGGAAGTGCATTTAAATCATAAACTTTGCTTGAGAACGCTGCAGCGTGAATGTTTTCTTCAAACAGCACCTCATCATCTGAACCCAGAAGTGATAAATTCACATTTTCTGCCTTATCAGCAGTAAAACGGATATATTTTTCTTTTTCGCCTTTTACCTTTAGTGTAAAATCATCATCGTTAGCGTGAACACCCGTAGCAGTAAAAAATAAAGCTGCTATTAAACCGATTTTTAAGAACTTTTTCATAACCAATATTTTTAAAGAGTTAATCATTATATGATGGTACTAAGGTAAGAAGGTAATTTGCACATAGTTAGTTGCATATTTTCCACTTTCTATGCTATATTACCCCAGTTTAACACCGATTTTATCAAAAGTTATAATAAAGCATATTTTTTATATAAATTAGAAGTATAATTCAGGAAATAATGAAACCAAGTTTCGAGGTTGTCGAACCCTCTTTCGGGAGTTCATTCTATTATTCAAAATATGTAGAAAATGCCAATAACATGGCGCATCTCTGGCATTACCATCCGGAAATCGAAATGGTATTTGTAAACGGTGGTGCCGGCAAAAGGCAGATCGGCAGTCACGTTTCTTATTATACCGATGGAGATCTGATCCTGATTGGCAGCAACCTGCCCCATTGTGGATTTACCGATACCAACACAGGCAACAAAAATGAAACAGTGATTCAGATGAAGCCGGATTTTTTGGGCAGCACTTTTTTAGGTCTGCAGGAAATTAAAGGTATCCACGAATTATTTGATAAAGCGAAGGACGGAATCGCTTTTGGCAGCAAAACCATGAATTTGGTTGGCGAAAGGATAGAAATGATGGATGACCAGGCACCTTTTGAGAGGCTTTTAACTTTATTGAGTGTTTTAAAGGAACTCGAACTGGCTAACGATTATAAAATTTTAAACGCCGATGGTTTTTCGATGGAAATGCAGGTGCAGGATAACGACCGCATCAATATGATTTTCAACTATGTGAAAGATCATTTTCAGGATCAAATCAGTCTACAGCATGTTGCAGAAATGTCGAGCATGACCGTTCCTTCATTTTGCCGTTATTTTAAAAAGATTACCAAAAAAACCTTTACGCATTTTGTAAACGAATACCGTGTGGTACATGCTTCAAAACTTTTGGCCGAAAAACCGATCAGTATCGCCAATATCTCTTACGAAAGCGGTTTTAACAATTTTAGCCACTTTAATAAATTATTTAAAGAGTTTACTGGCAAAAGTGCTTCGGAGTATAGACATGAATTGAAGGCTATTATAAAATAATTGCCTATTTGATTAAGAAATGAGTATATTCTATATAGTCAGCCTTTTCTCTTCTAGGTCCTTCAACAACGAAAACAAAAGATTTTTTATCAATACTCACCAATCTACATGGATTAACAAGCCCCGTATTTAGTTCAAATCTAGTATCTGAAGTGATTTTATAAGTGTTGTCTGAAATCTGGTCAAAATATTGAATTGCTGTCCCATCTTTCTTAAAATGATAATATTCGCCTCTTGTTGTAGTAAAATATCTTTCATTCAACAATTTACCCGTATAATCATAATTCTTTTCAACCAGTTTTTCATATTTCCAGTCGCCAATAATTTTGCTTTTGAAATCATTTATTGGCTCTTTTTTACAAGAGGTTACGATTAGTAATACACATAATAAAATGCAGTGAATGAGCGTTTGGCGTTTCATAAAAATATTTTAACGAAGATAAATTTTAGCCATAAATAAATAAAAACATTTTTAAAATTTAAATTCAAGAATGTAGAAAGATTAAATCAGTATTTAAATAATATATTAGAAAAAGTTTTTAAAATATGAACAAGCCTCTCCTATTAATATTTTTAATATTTACCAATCTGATTAGCCTCTCTAATTACGCCCAATATGTCGAAATCAACCTGGTTAATTGCAAAATAAGCGATAGCGAGCAAAAGAAAATAGAAAAACTGATTGCTTACGAGAGAATGTTTTGTAATGAGATTTTCGAAACCAGTGAGAACATCACTGTACCCGTTAAAATCAACATTTACGGAAAATCTAAAGATTACCGCATAGAAAAAAACAAGTATAACGCGCCATCATCAACCGGATTCTACATCCCGGCAATAAACCAGGCTTTTATCATGAAGAGCGGCGATTTTATTCCCGTGGCCTTGCACGAGGCCAGCCATAGCATTTTTCAGTTCAATTATAAAAAATCGCCTAAGTGGCTAAATGAAGGATTAGCGGAGTTTTTCGAAACACTGGATTTTGACAGCGAAGGAAATTTATATTCATACCCTCAAACCTATCGCATTAAAAGCATAAAAGCAGGCATAGCCGACAGTGATACAGAAAGATTAAAAAAGTTTTTCAAAATATACGATGGCACCTTTTATGGACACGGCATAGATGACAACTATAATACGGCCTACAGTATAATCTACTATTTCATCAAAAACAAAAGCACCAAAGCGCTAAAAAATATTATAAAATTAACTGCACAAGGACATGATACTGAAGAGGCTATTGAGCTTACTTATGGTAGTTTTGATGCATTTGAAAGCAACTATAAACAGTTTTACCGCCTTCACCCTTAGATTATTAATATTGCTTCACTTTTATACGATAGTTACCCTTATAATATTCTTTCATTTTAATCACCTCTTTTGATTTCTCGGTTAGCCAGAAAATCGCATAACTATCTTTGGTGTAATTAATTTTAAGCAGCCAACAATTAGCCGAAATATCTGCATTCAATTTCAAATTATCTTTGCCAACCACTTCATAGCGGTGGTAAGTTGCTGATTTTTCGTTGGGATCGAAAAAGGAAATATCAAATTGCTGGCCAACCTTTTTAACTGGCAATAAGGCATAAGTTTCTAAATCCTGCTCCCACGAAATGATCGGAATATCCAATTTAACCGGACCTTTTTTTATTGCATCATTATTTTTCACGCTATCAGATGGCTGCATCAAGCCATTTTTATAATCATAGGCAAAAACACCTCTGCGTTTATAATTTGCATAATGATAAATTGGCGCCAGCGTTTTTCTATCACAAATATTAGTTATTGTGGCAATTAGAGAATCGTTGTGAAGCCATTTCCAGCCAAATTCTACAACGTCACTTTTATCTCTTTTTTTAAAAGCAGTTGTTCTTTCCCATATATCGCCGACAGTCCGTTTCGTTTCAAGAGAATCAGTCATATAAACCAGGTAGCTGTTTTTTCCCTCTTTCAGATTGCTCATTACCAATTTATGGTTTTGTGCATTTATGGTATCAACCTGTGCCATCGAAGTGCCTGCAAAAGACAATAATAACGCGCTAATAAAAATTAATATCCTCATTTATAAAGTTTTATGATTAGATTAATTTTATTATTAAATGTTACGCACTCTTTTACAAATTGTTCAAGAATTTCAACTTTTCCACATTCCAACTTTTCAATCTTACAACACCTAAATTTTTCCTATTTTCGTGCCGATGGAAAATTTTATCGTTTCTGCCCGTAAATACCGCCCAGCCACCTTCGAAACCGTAGTTGGCCAGCAGCATATTACAGGTACGTTAAAAAATGCCATCAAAAATAACCAGCTTGCCCAGGCATTTTTATTTTGCGGGCCGCGTGGGGTAGGTAAAACCACCTGCGCACGTATCCTTGCCAAAACCATTAACTGTACCAACCCTACAGCAGAAATGGAAGCTTGCGGCCAATGCGATAATTGCCTTTCATTCCAGAACGGACATTCTTTTAATGTTCACGAATTGGATGCGGCATCGAACAACTCAGTTGACGATATCCGTAGTTTAATTGAGCAGGTGCGTATACCGCCACAAGCCGGAAAGTACAAAATTTATATTATTGATGAGGTTCACATGTTATCGCAAAGTGCATTTAATGCCTTTCTGAAAACGTTGGAAGAGCCACCATCATATGCCATTTTTATTCTGGCTACTACCGAGAAACATAAAATCCTGCCAACCATTTTATCGCGTTGCCAGATTTTTGATTTCAACCGCATCCAGGTAGAAGATATTGCCAGCCACCTGTCAACAATTGCACAACGCGAAAATATTGCTTTCGAAAGTGATGGTTTACACATTATTGCCCAAAAAGCTGATGGTGGATTGCGTGATGCGCTTTCGATGTTCGATCAGATTGCCAGTTATGCCAATAAGAACATCACTTATAAAGCGGTAATCGATAACCTGAATATTTTAGATTACGATTACTTTTTTAAACTTACCTCTTACCTAACTGCTGCAGAAGTGAGCCAGACTTTACTTTTGTTCGATGAAATTTTGAACAATGGTTTTGATGGCAACAACTTTATCAATGGTTTGGCCAGTCACTTCCGTAACCTATTGGTAGGTAAAGATGCCGCTACCATTAAATTATTAGAGGTAAGCGAGAACATCAAGCAAAAATATCTTGATCAGTGCAGGCAAACAGAATTATCGTTCCTGTTAACAGCGCTGAATTTAGCCAATACCTGCGATTTAAATTACAAAAACTCTAAAAACCAGCGTTTACAGGTAGAGTTGGCACTGATTAAAATGTGCCACATCCGGTCGGTCGTCAATTTAGCACAACAACCTTTAAACACTACTAACACAGCAACTGACGGAGATCAGGATAAAAAAAAAACTAATGTCGTAGCTGAACAGGTTGAAAGCCCGAAGCCAAAAGCCGAAAGCGAAAACACTGTTTCTGCCCCGGCACCTACCATTAGTGTACCTGTTTTACCCAGTATCCCTGTAGAAGAAAAAGCAAAGGAAACGCCCAGGGTTAGCAGTCCTCCACCCTCTACAACTTCCATCAATATTAATATTTCGAAGGCTGGTGCAGCAAGTATGCTCATTCCCTCACTAAATGATTTTGATCGCATTGCGCAGGAGGAGGAAGACAAAGGTCCCAAAAAAGCAACCGGCGAAGCCCGCGAAGTTTTTAGTTACGATCGCCTATTGGAAATCTGGAGCATTTATACACAAAAGCTTAAAGCTGCCGATAAAATTAACCTTTTTACCATTTTAAACAATTTTGCGCCAACGCTTTTAAATCCTCAACTGATTGAGATTTCGGTAGAGAGTAAAACGCAGGAACACCTGATACAACAGGAATCTGTGGAGCTTTTAAATTTCTTGCGAAACGAACTCCGCAATTTTGCGGTAGAGGTTACCTATAAACTGGTAGAGCGTAAAATAGAAAACAGGCTTTATGGTAACCGCGAAAAATACGATTACCTGGTAAACAAAAACCCTAAACTTGATGAACTGCGCAGAAGGTTTAATTTAGATATTAATCCTTAACCATAGCGAAGCAAATCTGTTTTTTCTCTTTGTATATTTTACTATAGTCTGCACTCCTCCATTGCACCAATTGCAAACTCCTCGAAATAAGCTAATTGGCTTTTCCATAAGATTTCGTTTGCGCTACGTTAAGATTAATTGCTTATCTATAATTTCTGATGTCCATAAAATCACAAATAATTGTAATGAGCAATCTTTATGGGCCATGCTCTTGAAAAATTTAATAACTAATTCTGCGGTTAAATAATGTATCAAGCTTAGTTGTAAGTGCAAACCTGGTCTGATCGATTTTAATTTTTCTATTATATGTTTGTATAGAAAAATCTATATTTCTATAAGATGGATGTCTTTTAAATAAATATAAGGCTATAGATCTGGATCCTGCTTCTAAATAGAGTGTATCTCTTACCATTTGTTGAATTGAAGAGTTAACCCTAACTGCATTGATGGGCAAAACTAGCCTATCCAATCCCTCATCCTTCGCAATAGTTATATTTCTCGAAGTATTGTCAGGATCTACCAGACTGATATCGCTTTTAATAAATTGATAATTGTTAGATTTACTTGTAAAGAAACCATACTGCCAATTTAATCTTGTAACCCTAAAAATAAAAGACTGAGTTACTGAAAGTGCGTAGCAATCAATATTTTTATCAACCCAGACACTAACTTTCATCACCGATAAAAAAACAATTAACAGTATTATACGGAAAGTAATTTTATATGCTTTTATCATTTTCTTTCAATTTTAAATTAGCAAAAAGTACTGGGTACCAGCACACTACATTTAACACAATCAGAAGCAGTCCAAAGAACAACAAGTCCATAAAAAGTGCAATAAATAAATGCATTGATATAATGATCAATATGATGTACAATCTGGTTTTCTTGAACCATACTAATAGAAAATATGATGATTCTATAAACACTACCATAATCCCAAAAGAGGCATAAAAAAGAATACTTTGGCCTTTTGGGAAAAAACTTGTTGTCATAATGGTTGGGTCGTTGCTCAGGAAATAAATAAACCTCCCATTCCACCAGTTTAACATGAATGCTTTCTCAAACCCAGCCGATATATAAGTTATAATTAAATAGAGTTGCAATACCCTAATACAAATCTGCTTAATCTCGTTAAGGCTGGGATAATTATCTTTTTTGATTAACGACAAGCTATAGCCTGTTGGAAATATGGTTAGAAAGAAAAAGCATACCGATTGATAAATATCTACACCAAATGCAAAAGAAGACATTACATTGGTAATTAGCGTAAAGGTAATTAAGCAAATAATGGCTGATAATCTCGTCCAAATGCCTAACAATAACGTACCAAGGCTTAAAAAATATACCGTAAGAATTGAAATCATTACATACTGGGGCGACACGTGCAATAAATCAGCTATTTTTTGCGGATGACACTCGAACCAAAGGGCATTTGCATTAGAAACCTCCCAATTAACTATACCGTTTGGCGCAAAAAAAACATCGTAATCTAAAACCAATGTAAACATCGAAATAATTGCAAATAGCGCTACCAAAATTCTAAATACTTCTAATTGGTTAGCGTTATAGCAATAGGTAATGTTATAAAACACATTCTCCTTCAAAACACTTTTAATTTTATATAAATCCATTTTCTTTTTTTTTGGTATTTTATTGATTTAAATAACATTAAGAAACCATTTAAATTTGTTGAGTTATTTCTTTGTATAGCAGGGTTCAAATTTGAGCGCCTTTTAAAATTTGCGATAACTGTAAAAGAACCAGTTGAAATTTAAATAGCTTCTGATATTCTAGTGCAACAATAACTGCTGCACTAGCGTATCAGGTTTTAATTCAATCCTTTTTTAGCAAGGATTGAATTTAACTGGTTAAAACGTTCTTCTCCTAGTTTAGATTTAAGCAAATCGCCACTTTGTTTATAAACCCACCATTTTTCGTTAGCGGCTAAAACTGCATTAGCTGCAAGTCCGGGCATTCCGCTAAAACCGCCCTTTACTGTCGATTTCAATTGTCCAACTTTGTCTGGTGTAACAACTGCCAGCTGTCCCTGGTCACCCAACACTGCTGTAAAATCTCTACCCAAAACCTTTTGTAGTTGTTGTTGTTCGGCCCTGGTAAATTCTACTGGTTTTTCAACTGCCTTAATATCCAATCCTTTTTTAGTAAGGATTTTATTTAATTGGTTAAAACGTTCTTCTCCCAATTTAGACTTAAGCAAATCGCCACTTTGTTTATAAACCCACCATTTTTCGTTAGCGGCTAGAACTGCATTAGCTGCAAGTCCAGGCATTCCGCTAAAACTACCTCTTGCTGTAGATTTCAATTGTCCAACTTTGTCTGGTGTAACCACAGCCAGTTGCCCCTGCCCACCTAATACCGCCGTAAAATCTTTACCAAGAATCCGCTGCATCTGCTGTTGCTCTGCTTTAGTAAATTTTACTGTTCTTTGTTGCGAAAATGCGATAGTACTAAAAGCTAATGCTGTTAGTAGTAGAATTGATTTTTTCATTTTATTTAGATTTAATTTTTATTCCTACTCTTTTAAGGATTTTCGGAATACTCCTTTAATTTGAATACTATTTATAATCTCTGCTATTTGCTTTGAATCCTTTCGCATCAATTCTATCTGTTTAATGAGTTGCCGTATTACTAAAATTTGCAGTCGGGCTTGCACATCACAAAGTTGCTATACGATGAGACCGCAATCAATGTGTATAAAACTGAATTTCGATGTGTGTTTAACGATAAAATTTACCGTTGTTTAACGATACTGAAAACGGGGTAATACCCCTAGCTTTCCCAGCTGAACATTCTATAATCAATAACAATAAGCAGTTGATACTAACGCTAAGTGACGATGACGAAGGTTTTAATATAGAAAATCGGTAAGCAAAGGTATTGGACTAAATAACATCAAAAAAAGAATAGTCCTAATGGGTGGTAATCACGTTAATGAATGGCTTTGAAACCCATGGCCTCCTGGTTAAAAGAAATACATCCCGATGTACTAATTATTATGGCCTTAAGTATGCTAAATGATGAGCATAGCTTTATAAAGATGATCAAAAGGGATGCTCAGGGATATTTGCTAAAGATATACATCCAGCGATAGGCCGGTGCACTGAACCATTTAGTTAAAAATGGTTATTATTACCCAGATTGGGCTGTAAGCAACGTATTTTCAAGTATCAGTAATGGAACAAAGCAATCTGATAAAAAAGTTTTTTTTAACGATATAGAGAAAATATTTTTATGTTTTACTGTAACAGAAATAAGCTATAAGGAAATTGCCAACCAAATGAATTGCAGTACACGGACTGTTGAAGGTTACCGGGATAGTTTATTTGAGAAATTAGCGCTAAAAACAAGGGTTGGTTTAGCAGTATATGCCATTAAAAATGGGCTTAACAGTTAAACTGCTAAACTCATTTTTATTATAATTAGTTAATTATTATTAGGTGCATCATTAATCGGGTAACCTTCTTCATCCAGGTCATCGCGGTTATCTTCAGGTGTACGGGCAAGAATTTCATCCTCAGGATTAAGCTTTACACTTTCACCGTTATCTACATGCATGCCTAATTCTTCCAAATTATCTTCGGCTATATCTTCGTTCCTGGCATATTCATCGCCTACATAAGGGTTTGCCTCATCATAGGTAGAATCATCGTCCTTTGCACCCGCAGCAACGGTTTCATATCCCATCGGGTGATCGTATTCGCTGTCCGTTCCTTTTACATCGAGTTCGTAACTCTCTTTATTTTTATCGTACGATAAATTTTCTTTATTGATTTCGCTATTTTCTGTAGTGCTATGTATTTTATCCTGCGATCCTTTATTTTCGTTAATTGCCATGGTATGGGTCTCCTATAATTTATAATGTTATAACAAAGCGTTGTAAATAAGGTTTTTCTTTAGCAAAAGAATTTGTTATTATTTGGGCGTGCCCCAAGCTACGCAAGGGTCGGGCTATTCACTGCAAGTCCTCACCATTCGTTCCTCACGGCTGCGGGCTTTCCGTTTCTATCCCTCACGCAGCAAAGCGTCAAAAAAATTCCATTTTGAAAGGTATATTATTCTACTAAATTTACGGTAAAAATGCTAATAAAGAACACGCTAAAACATTGAAAAACCTCAGGCCTTTAATATTAGGTTTCGTTACTTTAACTTTCGCCATTTACCTTTTGGTTGACATTCTTTTTTCCAGGAACTTACTTAAAGAAACGAATGGCATCCTAGATTATTCAACTGTTGATATTGAAACAAAAATAGTTCAAAGAAGCAGTTCTTCCATTGCTGATACCACTAAGTTCGCTGTATTAAGGTTTAAGCTGAAAAACGACGGGCAGTCATTTGAAATTAGCCAAAGATTAGAGATGATTCACGATAGTCGGAACGAATTGGATGGGGTGAATGATGCTTTAAAAACTTCAAAAAATCTCAATCTTTTACTAAAGAAAACTCTTTTATCAGATGATGTAAACGTTTACCAGATCAATGCTGATGGATTAATCATTTATGATAATACTGAAGATGCCAACAACACTTCATTTTTCCTCTTCTTTCTCTCCATTGTCTCTTCTATTTTCTTTTTCGCCCTTTATTTTTGGCCAGATAATGGGCCGCGATTTAATAAAAGGCAAATTAAACGAAAATAGTATTTGCTCTTATTTTTTTCGGTCTGTGGGGACACAGACCGAGGGATACGTCTACGTAAATAGTATCATTGGCTAATCCACCTAAACCCGATCAAAGCGAGATGCTACCGATCCTTCATCGGGAGCAGAAGCGGGAGCGGGACTGCTACAACCCAAATGCTTCTGCATCTGCTTTCCAAATGCAAAAGATTCATTGATTTCTAACAAATAGCTATTAAAGCTGAAAAACCCATCATAAAAAAAGCGCCCCGATTTTTAAATCAGGACGCTAAATATTTCAAGAGTTGTCAACTTCCATGCTAGAAGCATATTAAAGTTGACAACTCAGCTTATAAACTAGCCAAAGATGTATTTAATGTTTCACTTGGGCGCATGGCTTTGCTTGCCAGTTCATCATTAGGGTTGTAGTAACCGCCAATATTTTGAGGTTTGCCTTGCGAACCGATCAATTCCTCGTTGATTTTGGCTTCATTTTCCAACAAAGTTTTAGCCAATGGTGCAAATCTGGCTTTCAGATCAGCATCTTTGCTCTGAGCAGCTAACGCCTCAGCCCAATATAAAGCTAAATAGAAGTGAGAACCACGGTTATCGATCGTTCCTAATTTTCTACCTGGCGATTTATCAGTTGCCAAGAATTTAGCATTTGCCTCATCCAAAGCATCAGCCAGTACCTGTGCTTTTGCATTGTTTTGGGTTTGAGATAAATGCTCTAAAGAAGCCTGAAGTGCTAAAAACTCACCAAGCGAATCCCAACGTAAATAACCTTCTTCGATAAACTGCTCAATGTGTTTTGGAGCAGAACCACCAGCACCAGTTTCGAATAAACCACCACCGTTCATTAATGGAACGATAGAAAGCATTTTCGCTGAAGTTCCTAACTCTAAAATCGGGAATAAATCAGTTAAATAATCACGCAATACGTTACCAGTAACCGAAATGGTATCTAAACCTTTACGGATACGCTCTAAAGTAAATTTAGTGGCTTCAATTGGGGCTAAAATACGGATATCTAAACCTGTAGTATCGTGGTCTTTTAAGTAAGTATTTACTTTTGCAATGATTTCTCTATCATGTGCTCTTTGCTCATCTAACCAGAAAACAGCTGGAGTTTCTGATAGGCGTGCCCTGTTTACCGCTAATTTTACCCAATCCTGAATTGGCGCATCTTTAGTCTGGCACATGCGGAAAATATCACCTTTTTCTACTTTCTGATCGAAAAATACTTTACCATCAGCATCCGTTACACGGATAATACCTGAAGCCGCTGCCTGGAAAGTTTTATCGTGAGAGCCATATTCTTCTGCTTTTTGAGCCATTAAACCTACGTTTGGTACCGAACCGATGGTGGTTACATCAAAAGCACCATGTGCTTTACAGTCATCAATAGTTGCAGTATATACACCAGCGTACGAACGGTCTGGAATTAAAGCAATCGTATCTTCAGGTTTACCTTCTTTGTTCCACATCTGGCCTGATGTACGGATCATTGCCGGCATAGAAGCATCAACTATCACATCACTTGGCACATGCAGGTTTGTAATTCCTTTATCAGAGTTTACCATGGCTAAAGCTGGTCCATTTTCAATTGCCTGTGCCAAAGCGGCTTCAACTTCTGCCTGTTTAGGGTTGCCTGCAATTTTTGCATAAACATCGCCTAAACCATTACGGGTATCAATATTTAGTTCTTTGAAAAGATCTGCATATTTGGTAAAAACATCTGCGAAATAAACTTCAACAATGGCACCAAAAATAATCGGGTCAGACACTTTCATCATCGTCGCTTTTAAGTGTGCAGATAATAAAACGCCTTCAGCTTTAGCCTCCGCAATTTCTTTAGCCACAAAAGTTTTCAATGCCGATAAGCTCAATGCAGAGCTATCAATCACCTCTCCTGCTTTTAATGGCGATAAACCTTTCAATTCGGTTACCGTACCATCGGCAGCTACAAATTCGATTTTAAACTGACCAGCTTCAGCAACAGTGGTAGATTTTTCTGAACCATAAAAATCGCCTTCAGTCATGCTGGCCACTTTGGTTTTAGAATCTGCCGACCATTTGCCCATCGAGTGCGGGTTTTGTTTGGCGTAGTTTTTAACTGCTTTCGGCGCCCTACGGTCAGAGTTACCTTCACGTAAAACTGGGTTTACTGCCGAGCCTAAAACTTTTGCATATTTAGCTTTAATTGCATTTTCTTCGTCGCTCTGTGCGTTATCCGGATAGTTAGGAATGGCAAAACCCTGAGCCTGTAACTCGGTAATTGCGCCTACCAATTGTGGGATAGAAGCAGAGATATTTGGTAATTTGATGATGTTTGCCTCTGGAGTGGTTGCCAATGCACCAAGCTCTGCTAAAGCGTCACCAATTTTTTGGTCGTCTTTTAAATACTCAGGAAAGTTTGCCAAAATTCTTCCTGCTAAAGAAATATCTCTGGTTTCTACATCAATACCTGCTGATGCGGTAAAAGCTTGTACGATAGGTAAAAGTGAATAAGTAGCCAACATTGGCGCCTCATCGGTTTTGGTGTAGATAATTTTTGATGTATTTGACATGTTATATTGATTTTGCTTATTTATTTAATGATCCGATCGGTTTATGGCTTTGTAAACCAATCTTTTTAAAATCGCCTAAAGATAAAATAATCGAATGAATTAAGGAACATCACAATGTTATTTATGAAGTAGATGCATTATTACTTTAGTAATAATGTTAATGACGATAAATTGTTTTGGAGCGCAGGACAATTCGCTATTTTATATATTTTTGATGAGGATGTACCACTTGCTCAATAAAATTTTAATGACGGTAAATTGTTTGGAGCGCAGGGCAATTCGCTTTTTTTATCGTTACCCCTGCTCTCCGCTTTATCCCGATGAAATATCGGGGATGCCCGCTCCGATCAGGGCTAGAAACTCAGGCCTGTGATACGGAAAACCGACATAGTAGCAGAAAACTACCTAAAATAAACCTGATCGAACGAATGCCATTTTTCATGGCAGCAGGTAGAGCAGGAAGAAATTAACCTATGTAATACTAAAATTGCTTTCCTGAAAATAAAAAACCATCAAATAATAAATATTAAGATCGTCGGTTGTTTTTGAAGCGCAGCGTCACTCGCTTTTTTCAATCTACTCCTGCGCTCCGCTTTATCCCGACGAAATATCGGGGATGCCCGCTCCGATCAGGGCTAGAAACTCAGGCCTGTGATACGGAAAACCGACATAGTAGCAGAAAACTACCTAAAATAAACCTGATCGAACGAATGCCATTTTTCATGGCAGCAGGTAGAGCAGGAAGATATTTACCAGTTTTCGGTTGGCAATTTGCAGTTAACAATTTAGCAATACAACAATTAAACAATTTATACAGTTAGCCATCCATAAGCAACATTCCCGATAGTTTTAGATTACGCAAATTCTTTGGCTAAACTTTTGTAGCGAGAAGCGCATATATCTATCTATTTTAAATATTTTAATTGAAATGACCGAAACTACCTTAGATCAACAGTTAAATGCCCGGAAATTTGACGAAGCGAAAAGCTCGATGCAAAACGGCGAAAAACTCTCCAAAAACCTGCAGGATTATCAGAAATCATCGATTTTCGATAAGCTTATCAAAGAAAAGCAATATGAAATTCTAAATATGATGGTAAAGGATAAAACCATTGACACGGATATTTATGAATTCGACAATTTTGACAAAAGTATTTTTCATAGTATCATCTACAACCTGGGCGACGAAGATGAAGACATTGCTTTCTTCAACGAATTTATTGCCCACTTCGATAACCTGAATGATGAAGTAAATGCGAAAACCTTACTGGGCTACCTCTTAGAAAATGGTGTCAGTTTAGGCGTAATCAAAGCTTGTATCAACGCAGGTTGCATGACCAATTTTAAAAACAATGCCGAAGAAAATTATATCCACCAAGTGGTAAAAAGCAATTTTCGCCGTTACAACCTGAATGATGAACAAACTACCGATCTGCTTAAGGGCTACATCGATATCCTCATAAACGAAGGAATCGATATCAATGAAGGCAATATAGTACAGGAAACACCTTTAATTACCGCAATAAAATTTAATAAGAAAAATCTAATTGCGCATCTGCTCGAAAATGGAGCAGATCCTAACCAGACTGATCGTGAAGGAAATTCGGCCTTTTTTTATGCAGTGGCTCATTCGCAGAGCGAAAATATATACGATACACTGCGCAGTTTTGCTACACCAGAATTTGATCAGGTAAGCAAAAAGGGAGAAACGCTGCTGTTCGAATATGTTCGTATGATGTCGAACAGTGAAAGCGGCATCAACTTCCTCAAAAAACTGATTGGTGATGGTGCCGATTTATACCAAGCCAGCACCTGGTATAGTGCAGATAAAACTCCATTGGATGTAATTGCCGAAAAACAGGCGGCTATTTTAGAGGCTGTTTTAGAAAGTGGACAGATCGATATAAACAGAGCAGATGATCAGGGAAATACTTTACTACATAAAGTCTGTGCCTACAATGTAAACTACGAAGCCGAAAAGGCAAAAGAAACCTATCGTAAAGTGAAACTTCTGATCGAAAACGGAGCAGATACTACGCTAAGCAACGATAAGGATCAAACAGCTTTAATACTCGCCTCTGATGATAACCTGAAAATAAAAACTGTTGAACTGCTAATGAAACAATCTTAATATATGTCGATGTCATTTATAATTGCCTGCGAAAGCGGCAAACGCAAAATAGCCGAACTTTTATTGGCGAACAATGAAGTAGAAGTAGGTTATACAGATGAAAAAGGACGAACTGCTTTGCATTATGCCGCCCATCATGGTTATTTAGACCTGGTTAAAATTTTAATTGACCGCGGTGCAGATTTAGATTATGAGGACCATGATGGTGAAACACCTTTTTATTTTGCCTGCCTACAAAAACAGAAACAAACAGCGCTATACCTATTAGATAAAGGTGCAAGGGTTGATATTAAAGACCTTAAAGGTAATAGTCTATTGCATTTAACTGCCCAAAACGGGCAGATTGAAGTTTTAGAAAAGCTGCTCGATAAAGGCCTGGAGGTGGATAGCGAAAATAACGAAGCAGAAACTCCCCTGCTTATCGCATCTGCATGGAGAAATAAAGAAGTGGTTCAAAAATTACTGGAATTTGGCGCCAATATTAACACGACGAATAAACACGGCGATTCGCCTTTGATTTTTGCAGTTAAATCTAAAAACAACCCAATGGTTGAATTGATCCTTGATAAAGGAGCTAATATCAATCATATTAACCACGCTGGCGAATCGGCACTATTGCTTGCCTGTTACGATGCCAACCGGATGCTCACTAAAACGCTGGTAGAAAAAGGTGCAGATGTATTTGTATCTTCAAAAAATGGTTTATCACCCATCTGGTATGCCTGTGCCAATAACCAGAAAGAAATTGTCGATTTATTTTTGGCCAACGGTGTGGATGTAAATTATGCTAAACCACTTTCGGGCAATGATGATTCGATGTACTCATACCTTGAGTGGGTAGAAACAGCCAATAACATTTCCATTTCGGCCAGTTTTTCTTTCGATAATAACTACAATTACGGTGGAGAAAGCATGTTGCATGTTGCCGCAAAAAGCGGTCATTTAAGCATGTTGAAATTATTATTGGAAAAAGGTGCCAATGTTAATATTCAGGATGAAAGCGGAAACACAGCTTTACATTATGCAGCTGCAAACGGTAAAAAAGATGTGGTTAAGTTTTTACTCGAAAAATCTGCCGATCCATCAACTGTAAATGTGAAAGAACAAAAAGCAATTGATTATTCGAATATTAAAGGCTTTAATGAGATAACCGAGCTCTTGTTGAAATATGGTCCTGCGGCCAACTCAAATGTACTGGCTACCAGTACAGCATCAACAGAAAATGCGGCTGAAGCACCAAAAAACGATATGGCTGCTAAAAAACAGGCTTTATTAGATTTAAAAGAGTTGTTGGATGCCGGAATTTTATCGCAGGAAGAATTTGATACAGAGAAAGCTAAGATTTTGAAAAGTTGAGCTAATCCCGCGGTCATCATTTCGAGTTTCAATTTATTTCATAAAAAATATGGATGACAGTTGGATTTTAGAGAATTGATAGGCTGCGAGGAATCGTCATTCCCAACCCGATTGGGAATCTTAATGCAATAAGCTTTAAGATTCCCGCTGGAATGATGACTACGCTAATCGAATCAGTCCAGGATTGTTAAGCGAAGCTAAATTTAGCTAGTATAGATCTCTCCAGTCCGCGTTGCTTTGCGATTATTATATTGAAAAATATTGTCTAATAAATTTTTAGTTATAAATTTATTAGACAATAGTAATGCTCGCATAAATGAAACTTATCCCTAAAATCAAATCTCAGTTATTTAGCTTTCTCCTTCTTTCCATTTTCATATATGCCTGTTCTCCCAAATTGTATGTTGACGAAAGTAAACGTTATCAGGCGGGTACATTAACCGATGCACAAATCGATTCACTGCATACATTCTTAAAACAAAACGAAAGGCTTGCCTTAAAAGATACCATCATTATTAAATACGATTTCAATAAAGATGCCTGCTGGAACGACCTAAACTATCAAAATGCCGAATTTTTAAACAATGTAAGGTGGGCTTTCCAAAAAAACATCCTCGAAAAAGCAGCAGCCCGACCAAAGGTTGCCATTTATCAATATCGTGAGGTAGGTGAAAGCTTTAGCCAGGTTAAAACTAAAGGTCTGGAAATAGAAACCGATCCGGGATTTTTAAAGAAACTATTATTTCAAGAAGCAACTACCTGCGGTACTTCGGCCATTGTGCTCCCAAACGGGAAATTTTTATTGGTGAAATCCGATCCGCAATTCTCTGCACTGTTACTAAATGCTAAAGACATTGAAACCAGGCTTTTGGAAAACCTGGTAAAATAATCCCAAAGAGCAACTTTAGAGCAGATTAAAATGATTTAACAATTCTTAACTAAATCTTTGGTTATTATGCTGTAATTTAGTTTTAACTAATCGTTTCAAATTATAGCTCAACCAAATACCTGAATGCTCAAGCTTCTCACCCTGCTCCTATTTATTTTAATGGGTTTTAACCTGATGGCGCAAAACAAAACCACTGTAAAAGGTATTGTTGCCGATTCATCATCCAAAGCGCCAGTAGAATTTGCTACTGTTGCCATTGTTAATGCTAAAGATACCAGCTTAATTTCTTATACCCTTACCGATAAAAACGGCGTTTTCAAATTATCGGGGATTCCTATTGAAAGGCCCACCAAACTGATTATATCTTATGTAGGCTACTCCACATTCAGGCGGATGCTTGAGCTGAAAAAGGATGTGATCAAAGATTTCGGCATTGTTTTACTGGCAGGCCATCACCTCGAAGATGTGGTGATCAAAGGGGAAAGATCGCCAGTTGTGATTAAAAAGGATACCATAGAATTTAATACCGAAGCTTTTAAAACCCGGCCTAATGCTGTTGTAGAAGAATTGCTTCGGAAATTACCTGGCGTACAGGTAAATGTGGATGGCTCTATTCTCGTAAACGGTAAATCGATCAGTAAACTGTTAATTGATGGAAAAGAATTTTTTGGCAACGATCCTAAAGTAGCCACCAAAAACCTAGATGCGGATATGGTTGACAAAATCCAGGTTTATGATGACCGGGAGAACGATCCAGATCACCTGGTGAGCGAAACCCAGGTGGCTAAAATCATCAACCTGAAGATGAAAAGCAAAATCAAGAAAAGTACATTAGGCAAAATTTATGGTGGTGGGGGTAGCAGAGACCGTTATGAAGCTGCTGGTATTCTCAGTAATTTCAGGGATACTTTGCAGGTCAGTTTGATTGGTTTGGCCAATAACCTCAATAAAACAGGCTTTTCTGGTCAGGATTTATATTCTATGGGTGGTTTCGACCGTTCAGGCGGATCGCAGGTGTACGATGGAACATTTGGTGGAAGAGGTTATGGCGGTATGGAAAACGTAGCTTCAGGCGGCTTTAACATCAACAATAATTATGGCAAAAAATTAAAACTCAATCTGGTTTATTTTTATACCCACACCGAGCGGATTTATAATAGTCAAAATTATAATGAGCAGTTCCTGCCCGATACCAAACTTGTATCTCTTTCACAAAATAATAGCAACAATAAAAACGATAAACATGCCATTAGCGGCCTGATTGAATGGGTGCCCGATACCATTAACAGGATCAGGTACGAACCTAAATTTAACTTTGGCAGCGATAACAACCTTAGCGGTAATTTTGGCAATAGCTCCAACACCGCCTTCCCAAAATTGAGAGAAACTGCCTATGATTCAAGATATAACGCAAACAACACCAGTTTTTCGCACAATTTTAATTATTACCACAGGTTAAAGAAAAAAGGTGAATCGCTAAATATTACACATTCTGTTCAGTTAAATAACAACGGAGGAGATAAATTCTCACTTTATAACATTGTTTCTTATACTGCTGATGTAAAATCGGAAAGGCAGGACCGTTATGAAGATAGCTGGAGAAAATCGAGCTCAGTTGATTTATCCCTGACCTATAACTATCCGCTCATCATCGAAAAACTGATCTTAGAAATGAATGCTTATTCTAAGTACTCCAGCAATAAAGACCAGCTAAGTATTTTAGAAAGAAATCCACTTACCGCTAGCTACGATATTTTACAGGTAAACCTGAGCAACGATTTACAGCGTAATATTTTTACACAAAATATCCGTCCTCAGTTATTGTACAAAATAAACAAAAACTACAGTATAAGACTCGGAGTTAAAGCTGAACTAAATGATGTAAAAAACATCTTCAATTATGGGTATGATAACATTAACCAAAAGTTTTATAATTTCTTTCCTAGTATGCGCTTTGATGGGCCAAGTTTATCGTTCAGTTACGATGAAAGGTTAGAGCTGCCAGGCATTTCTCAGATGCAGCCTATTGTACGCGAATACAATTCTTTATATAAAACAACCGGTAATCCAGACCTGGTACCATCAAGAGTGAGGAATTTAAATTTCAATCTTTATAAATATAACCACAGCAAACAGATCAACTTCAATATCTATTCAGGCTTAAATTTCAGTAATAATGTAGTAATCCAACAAACCATACTGAGCAGTGCCGGAGCAAATACCACCACTTATGTAAACCGTAACGGGAGCGCCAACGGCTACATGGGGGCAAATTTTGGCAAACAGTTAAAAAAATCTCAAAAATGGCAGGTTGGTTTTAACACCAATGTAAATCTGAATTTAAATAGAAGACCTTTTATCCTCAACATGGATGAAGGTTTCGAAAACAGTTTTTACACCACTTTGGGCGAAAATATCAGCTTTAATTATAACGAACTGCTGAGCATTAATGCGAGGTATAATTTCACCAAACAGATGACCCGTTATAAGGATGTAAATTTCAACAATGTAAATACCTACTCGCATACAATCGGATCTGATTTTAGCCTGCGCTGGCCTAAAAAAATAATCCTCGATGCCAATTATTCTTATAATTATAACCCACAGATTGCGGAAGGTTTTCCGAGAAGTTCCCACCTTTTAAACCTCGCTTTATCACTCCAGATGCTTAAAAAAGACCGTGGACAATTAAAAATCTCGGTGTACGATCTTTTCGATCAGAACATTTCGGTAAGCAGGTATGCCTATAATAATGCTGTTAACATCTCCGATAGAGAAATATTAAAACGATACTTCCTTGTAACCTATCAGTATAAACTGAACATCTTCAAAGGAAAATAAGGAGCGCTCTCTCCTATGGAAGGTACTTTCGGGTACTTTCCTTTTTTTATTTGCGGTTGTGGCAATTATGGCCGGATTAAAAACATCTCCTCTCCTTTCGATGTTTATTTCATGAAAACTAATAAAACCAGTTCACATGAAAAATAAAATTTTCTACACAGCAATCCTTTCAACTTCGGTTTTTCTGGGGTGCCAATCCAATTCTAATAAGCAACCTCAGGGCGAAGATACCACGGTAACCACTAAAACCGGAGCAGTTGATTTACCGGCACCTGATACCAATGCCGCAAAAAACAAATTCAGTAAAGTGATTGGCTGGCCAGAAGGAAAAACACCAATCGCCCCTGAGGGATTTGTGGTAACCAGATTTGCATCCAATATCAAAAGTCCGCGGAATACCTATATTGCACCAAATGGCGATGTACTGGTAGCCCTTTCCAATTCTGAAAGAAGCGCAGCAGAATCTGTTGCCAATGTGGTTACCGGTAAAGCCAAATCGGAAGTTCCCGGAAAAAGCGCGAATACCATATTGCTTTACAGGGATGATAATAAAGATGGCAAACCCGAAACCGTTACAACTTTTTTAAATGGCTTGAACCAGCCCTTTGGCATGTTGATTATCGGCAATTCATTCTATGTAGCCAATACCGATGGTTTGTGGCAATATCCTTATAAAACCGGCGACACCAAAATTACCGCAACAGGGAAAAAGATTTTGAGCCTTCCTGCGGGTGGCTATAACAATCACTGGACAAGAAACCTGATCACCAATGCTGATAAAAGCAAGATTTATGTAACCGTAGGGTCGGGTAGTAATGTTGGCGAAAACGGAATGGAAAACGAAGTAAGAAGAGCCAATATATTGGAAATTAATCCGGATGGAACTGGTGAAAAAATTTATGCAAGTGGCTTACGTAATCCTGTAGGGGTAGATTGGGCACCAACAACCAACATGCTGTGGACAGCTGTTAACGAACGTGATGGCCTTGGCGACGATCTTGTACCCGATTACATTACAAGTGTTAAACCCGGCGCTTTTTATGGCTGGCCTTTTTCTTACTATGGTCAAAATGAAGATCCAAGATTAAAGGGCAAAAATCCTGAAATGGTTAAAAAAGCCATAGCTCCAGATGTAGCCGTTGGTGCACATACCGCTTCTCTGGGTCTCGCCTTTTATAAAGCCACAAAATTTCCTCAAAAATATCAAGGCGGTGCCTTTATCGGTCAGCATGGATCATGGAACAGGTCTGCAATTTCTGGTTACAAAGTCGCTTTTGTACCATTTAAAGCTGGGAAACCAACAGGAAAACCTGAAGATTTTTTAACCGGTTTTATTGCTGATGCAGACAAGGCAGAAGTGTATGGTCGTCCGGTTGGTGTTACACTCACACCAGATGGTGCTTTATTGGTAGCCGATGATGTTAGCGGCGTAATTTGGAAGGTAGCAGCAAAATAGTTTATCAATTAACCACAGATTAGCAGAATATACGGTAAATTTATCTGCCAATCTGTGGTTAAAACATCAATCCTTGTTCCCTTGAAATTAAAACTTAGCTTCATCTTAACTTTATCCGCATTTACAGCTTTAGCCCAAACGGTTAAACAAGATTCAACCAAAAAACTAGAAGATATTACTGTAAAAGGTTATTACAATCGTCAGCCTTTGTTAAGATCGGTATCTGCAGTGAGCTTGATTGATAGCAGTTTAATTAGAAACCAGCAAAGCAGCTCATTAGTGAGTACTTTAAACGCCACTCCGGGTGTACGAATGGAAGAACGCTCTCCGGGCAGTTACCGATTATCACTCCGCGGAAGTTTATTAAGATCACCTTTCGGCATCAGAAATATTAAAATTTATGTTGATGATTTTCCTTTAACTGATGCCGGTGGCAATACCTATTTGAATGCATTGGATGTTGCTGCGGTTGGTACGATGGAGATTTACAAAGGGCCGGAAGCCAGTATATTCGGGGCCAATACAGGTGGTGCCCTTTTGATTAATCCTCCCGCTTTAGGCAATAACGAAATCAATGTTTCTGCAATTACGGGTTCTTATGGACTCTTTCATCAAACAGCAGCCATTAAACACCAGTTTAAAAATTATAGTTTCAGTTTTAACGAGGGCTATCAAAAAAGTGATGGTTACCGTCAGAACAGTGCGATGGATAGAAAATATTTCCAGACTTTTCAGCAATGGAAATACAGCCCTGCCGGCAGTTTAAAAGTTTTTGCCTTTTACAGCGATTTAGGTTATAACACACCGGGAGGATTAACGGCCATTCAGTTAGATCAGGATCCTAAACTGGCACGTCCGGCTACACCTACTATACCTGGGGCCATTTCACAGCAAGCTGCTATTTATAATAAAACCATTTTTGGTGGTTTATCCAATTCCTATCAGATCAATTCGCATTTAAAACATATTATTGCCTTATTTACGACCTATACTGATTTCAAAAACCCATTTATAACCAATTACGAAAAACGTTACGAAAGCACATTGGGTTTAAGGACGTTTTTGGATTACGTACAGGCAAAAGAAGGTTTTAAATTTAATGCACAGATTGGATTAGAGAGTTCGGCAACAAAAAGTCTGATTAAAAATTTCAACAATAATGCTGGTGAAGCCACAGCTATGCTAGCTTCTGACCGTTTAAAAGCCAGTCAGGATTTCGCTTATTTGAGGTTAAATTTCGACATCAGCAATAAATTCCTGATCGAACTTGCTTCTAGTTTAAATTTCTACAAGTATCATTACGAAAGTTATTTCCCAGTGGTTATTGCATCAAAACAAAGAAAATTTGATACCCAATTCATGCCAAAAGCAGCGCTATCTTACCTCATCACTTCTGATTTTTCGGCCAGGGCTTCGGTGAGTAAAGGTTATTCGCCTCCAACCCTAGCAGAAGTAAGGTCATCTGATAACAATATCAATAATGATCTGCAGGCAGAACTCGGCTGGAACTACGAACTAGGCCTGCGTTATAAAACCAAAAACAACCGTTTTTATGCCAATGGAAACATATTCAGTTACCATTTGAAAGATGCCATTGTTAGAAGATTAAATCAAAACGACACCGAGTATTTTATCAATGCCGGAGGAACCAAACAGCAAGGAATCGAACTGGAAACCGTCTTATGGATCGTCAAAAATGATGCTTCCTTTTTAACAGGTTTACAATGGAGAAGTAATTATACTTTTAGCCATTTCAGATTTAAAGATTTCATAAGTGGCACAACTGCTTTTAGCGGCAACAAACTTACAGGTGTTCCGGAAAGTATTTTAGTAAATAGTTTGGAGTTTAACTTTCCGAAAGCACTTTACCTGTTTGTGCAACACAATTATACCTCTTCAATCCCTTTAAACGATGCCAATACTGTTTTTGCGAAAAGATACCATTTGGTTGAAAGCAAATTGGGCATCAGGAATTTAAAAATAAATAAAACCTATTTAGATTTATTTGCCGGGGTAAATAACCTACTTAATGTGAATTACAGCTTAGGTAACGATTTAAATGCCGCGAATGGAAGGTATTTTAATCCGGCTGCAGGAATCAATTTTTATACAGGCCTTTCTGTTAGATTATAACAAAATAAACCGCACCCGTAAAGCAGAACTTTCCAGGTGCGGATGGGCACTACTTAAACAACATTTTGTTTTTCATTTTCCCTTATTACCACTTCGTTAACAATAATATCAAAACTGTAACGCTTTGATCCATCCTTAGCATCATAAGTGTTTGTCTGCAATCTTCCCTCTATCGTTAAGCCTGTACCTTTTTTAATCTGTGCCTCAGCAATATCAGCTTTCGCATTCCAAAAAGTTAAATTAAACCATTGTACTTTTTTAATCTCCTCACCAGAAGAGTTTTTATATGATTCATTTACAGCCAGGTTAACCTTTGCTAATTTTTGATTCATAACTGTTTTCACTTCTGCATCTGCACCTGCAAATCCGCTTAATACTACTTTGTTAATTGCACTTTCCATGATTTCTAAATTTAAGTTTCTAAATGTTTAAAGAACAGCTGCCACCTCGGCAACCGACAAGAACAAAATTGCAAACAAGATCAAAAAATAGCCGGATTGTAAATATTTATAGTCGTTTATAAACGTTTATAAACGGATAATGCCTCTTTTTGGGCTTTAATGAAGGTTTATATTTTTTTTCTTTCGATCATTTTATTTCATAAATTAGATCATCATCCCATAATAAAAAAAGATATTATTATGGAACGCTTATGTTTAGATTGCGGAACTCCGATAAAAGGGAGAACCGATAAAAAATTCTGCGATGATTCTTGTCGCAATAATTACAATAACCACCTAAAAACCGAGGATAATCTCGTACTTAGGCGGATTAACAGTATTTTAAAAAAGAACCGTACCATCCTCGCACAATTTAACCCGAACGGTAAGGCGAAGATTAGCCGTAAAAAGTTAATTTCTGCAGGCTTTAATTTTGATTACCACACTTATAGTTACGAAACACAAAGCGGAAATTGCTACATTTTCTGCTATGAGTATGGCTATCTGGTTTTAGGTGAAGAAAAATTGTTACTGGTTAAAAGAGAAGAAAACCTCTGGCTGGCTTAAGTAGTTTTATTTTTTTATTCCCAATGAGATATTTAGATTTATCGCCTGATGATAAATTACAATAACAAGCACTTCAGGCCAGTCAGTAATACCGAAAACGGAGAAACTTCGGCTGAAACTATTTTTAAATATAAACAGACAGGAAATATCCTAACTTCTGAATATGCGGGAGGAAAGATTATCTGTGGACATTTAATCGGCCTGGTTGGTGAAAATGGCCATATCGATATGCGTTACCATCAGGTAAACGACAAAGGCGAAATGATGACCGGAATTTGTAATTCAAAGCCAGAACAATTGCCAAATGGCAAAATCAGGCTCTATGAAACATGGAGATGGACATCGGGCGATCTATCGGAAGGGCAATCTATCATAGAAGAATTGTAGTTATTCGTTAGCTGAGAACAATTAAGTTTTTACAGGCAAAATTGACATCGTGTGAATTTCTTAATAATCTTAACTCCTTAATGATTAAAGATTCTAATCAATTATGTTTTTTGAATGCTGAGCTAAATAAAATTGAGCAAGATTCGGGTAGCTTACCTTTTCTTTCCATACTACTTTTGGATATAAATTATTCAATACCATGAAAGCACAAGAAGAAATCAATTTCAATAGGATAGCTGAAGCAATCAGTTATATCAAAGCTAATTTTAAAACACAGCCTGGTTTAGAAGAAATTGCAGAAAAAGTAAATTTAAGCCCTTTCCATTTTCAAAGGTTGTTTAGCGAATGGGCCGGCACTACGCCAAAACGTTTTTTACAGTACATCAGCATCGGATATGCGAAAGAAATGCTGAAAGAAAATCATAGTTTATTTGATACAGCACTAGAAACCGGCTTATCAGGAACCAGCAGACTGCACGATCTTTTTGTAAATATTGAAGGCATGACGCCCGGAGAATATAAAAACGGCGGAGAAAACCTCCATATTAATTATAGTTTTGCAGAAAGTCCGTTTGGAAATATTATTGTAGCCAGTACTCCGAAAGGAATCTGCCATATTGCTTTTTCAGATGATGAAAAGCTTGCTTTAAACAATCTTCAACGTCAGTTTCCGGCAGCTAAATATCAATTGATACTAGACAAAGAGCAACAAAATGCATTATACATCTTTAACCACGATTGGAGCAAACTGCATCAGATTAAACTGCATCTGAAAGGTACAGATTTCCAGCTAAAAGTATGGGAAGCCCTGCTCAAAATCCCTATGGGTAAATTGAGTACTTATGGCAGTATAGCAAAACAGCTGCAAAATCCTAATGCATCTAGAGCAGTTGGCACAGCCATAGGCGATAATCCGGTAGCTTTTTTGATTCCCTGCCATCGGGTAATTCAAACCAGTGGAGCTTTAGGTGGATACCATTGGGGTGTAAATAGAAAAACAGCAATAATTGGATGGGAAGCAGCCCAAGTTAATCAAGGATAACAATGGCTAAAAACAACATACAAACATTAGATTTATTTAATACAGTAATAAATACTGATCAAAACCTGCTTCCGTATGATGGGACAGTTAATTATTTTGGAAAATTATTTTCAAAACAAGAAGCAGATCACTATTTCGATGTATTGATGAATACCGTTGAATGGAAAAATGATGAAGCCTTTATTATGGGAAAACACATTATTACCAAAAGAAAAGTAGCCTGGTATGGAGATGAAGCCTATTCATATACCTATTCTAATAAATCGAAACTGGCGCTACCGTGGACAAAAGAACTGCTTGAACTCAAAAAAATTTCGGAAGAACAAACAGGCGTAATTTACAACTCTTGTTTGCTTAATTTATATCATAACGGAGATGAAGGCATGGCTTACCACAGTGATGATGAAAAAGCTCTGGCGAAAGATTCTGCCATTGCATCTTTAAGTTTTGGCGCCGAAAGGAGATTTCTTTTCAAACACAAGCAGAGCAAAGAAACCATCACGTTATTTTTAGAACATGGGAGTTTGCTGGTGATGAAAGATGAAACCCAAACGAACTGGCTGCACCGCCTCCCTCCTACTAAAAAAGTAAATCAGCCAAGGGTAAACCTCACCTTTAGAACAATGGTGGTTTAATCCTGGCTGATTAAAATTAAATGATGTGGAGTGGTTCGTAATGACACGTACCACAGCCATGTTTAATATTTTTTAATGTTTAAATTCCTTAATATCAACAATCCGGTCGTCATCAGCATTTTTCTTTAAGAAAGATGTTCCATGTTCATTGGTTACCCAGGTATAATCTCTTTGAATATTTCCTACTAAGGTTTCAGGCTGGCTGGTTAATGAAGCAGGCAAAGGCAGATTAAATGTCTCTCCGGTTTTGGTATTTACCTGGTATAAAGCATTAGCCGTTAAAAATGCCAATGTAGTTTTATCGCTTGAGTACATAAAGAATTTTCCCTGAATACGTTCTTCTTCTTTTTGACGCTTGATTGGATAAACCCTGGAGTTGATTGTGGTAATAAAAAAATCATTATTCACCAACATGTTACTTCTGGTCAATTCTTCTAAACCATTGGTATATTTTTGATCCTCAGCTCCTTTTGATGGTTTGTTTAAACTCACCACTTCTGTTTTACCGCCGTTTACATAAATAATATAAAAAGGGCTCATTTTATCCTTTCCATTGTCACTCTGAACTAAAACTGCTGTTTTTTGTGTATTAATAAAAGAAGCAACTTTAAATTTCTTAATTGCAGCATTTGGCGCATCATCAATGGTAATGGTGGTATCTCTGGTATTAATGGCGAAACGATCGGCAGCAGCTAATTTACCCGAATCGGTTTTCACAATGGTTAATATGTCTTTTGTTGATTTTGGGAATACGTTTAAATCATCACTTACCGCAAATGGGCGTGCTTTGAAAGTTTTTTCTGAGTTACCACTACAGCCGAATAGAATAACGGAAAGAAAGAGTGCATAAAGCGTAATTTTCATGGTTTAGTTTTTTATTTTTTTGCTAATTTAAAATCTTTATTGCTTTTCTGTTGTTAAAGTCACCAGAAAATTACGGCTTTTAGTTAAAAAATTGATTTGAGGGGTATTGGACGAGTTTTTAACCGCAAAGCAGCTATTAGCCCTAAATGCTAATCCCTCATTTTTTTACCACAAAGATCACAAAGAAAATGCACAGAGAACACTGAGTTGGAATTCCATCATCCGTTTTACATTTCCCGTACCTTACCCTCTGCGCAAATCTCCTTAAATCTTGCGGGAACAAATTCTAACAGTTTCCCGCTGATTTCGCAGGTCACCACAGAACCCATTCCATGATACATATTACATTTTCCATCTTCCATCTTTTACCCTCTGTGCAAATCTCCTTAAATCTGCGGGAACAAATTCTAACAGTTTCCCGTTGATTTCGCAGATCACCGCAGAATCCATTCCGTCATCCGTCTTACATTTTCCATTCTTATTCCATTAACCTAACCGTTGCACTTTCACCCTCCCGACTTAAAACTAAATTCCCTATTTTTGATTAAACGATCATCCAATGCCGGGCTCAACAAACTTTCTCACTAAAAATAAAAGTATAATCTTATATGGGGTGTTCCTTGCGGTATTACTTTTTTTACTGAAGTGGTTGGAGCTTCGTTTGCTTATTTTTAGCCACGCTTTCGAAATTTATGCCGGTTTAATCGCTATTATTTTTACTGCTCTGGGCATTTGGCTGGCCCTAAAATTAACTAAACCCAAAACCATACTGATCGAAAAACAGGTTTTTATTGAGCATCATGAAAATTTTATTCTTAACGAAACAGCACTAACCAGGCTAAATATTAGCAAAAGGGAACTGGAAGTTTTACAATTGATGTCGGAAGGATTGAGCAACCAGGAAATTGCATCCAGGCTATTTGTTTCATTGAACACTATAAAAACACATAATGCCCGGCTTTTCGAAAAAATGGAGGTGAAACGTAGAACACAAGCCATAGAAATGGCTAAAAAACTTAGCCTCATTGCTTGATTGTGTTGGTACTTTAGTATTAAACAAGTCGGTTTTCAGAAAATCACCCTAAAGTATGAAGGTGAAAAAGATTAATCAATGCAATTTTGTGGTCTAAACCAATAAAAAAATCAGACATGAAAAAGAATGTAATTGTATTCGGACTAATTGCCGGTTTAATCGTATCGGTATTAATGACAATTTCAATATCAAGATGTTATAACGACCCGAACCTTGAACACAGCATGCTTATTGGCTATGCCTCAATGGTATTGGCTTTTTCCTTTATCTTTGTAGGGATTAAAAATTACCGTGATAAATACAATGATGGATCAATCACCTTTGGCAAGGCATTAAAAATCGGGCTTTTGATCAGTTTAATTGCCTCCAGCATATATGTTGTGGTATGGCTGATTGATTTTTATGTATTTATTCCTGATTTTATGGACAGGTATGTTGCTCAGGCATTAAGAGAAGCCAAAGAAAGTGGAGCATCTGCAACAGAACTTGCTAAAAAGGCTAAAGAATTGGCTTCAGGTCAGGAATTATATAAAAATCCAGTAATGATGATTTTATTTACTTATATGGAAATTTTACCTGTAGGTATTTTGATTTCATTAGTAGCGGCCCTGATTTTGAAAAGAAGGCCAGGCACACCAATAGTTGCAAAAGCAGTTTAAATAAACGCTTTTTTCACCACAGAGATCACAAAGAAAAGGCACAGGAGGACGCAGAGGTAAATGTAAAATTCCATCATCCGTCTTACATTTTCCATCTTCCTTCCTTTACCCTCTGCGCAAATCTCCTTAAATCTGCGGGAACAAAAACCTAATGGTCTCCCGCTGATTTTGCAGATCACCGCAGAACCCCATTCCATCATGCATATTACACCTTCCATCTTTTACCCTCTGCGCAAATCTCCTTAAATCTGCGGGAACAAAAACCTAATGGTCTCCTGCTGATTTCACAGATCACCACAGAACCCCATTCCATCATGCATATTACATTTTCCATCTTTTACCCTCTGCGCAAATCTCCTTAAATCTGCGGGAACAAAAACCTAATGGTCTCCCGCTGATTTTGCAGATCACCGCAGAACCCCATTCCATCATGCATATTACATCTTCCATCTTTTACCCTCTGCGCAAATCTCCTTAAATCTGCGGGAACAAAAACCTAATGGTCTCCCGCTGATTTCACAGATCACCACAGAACCCATTCCATCATGCATATTACATTTTCCATCCTTTTCCCAAATTATCTTAATTTTGATACACAAGACACAACGATATGAAGATTTTTGCCGAAACTGAACGTTTAATATTGCGGGAGCTGGTACCCGAAGATGCAGCAGGTATGTTTGAGATGGATGGCGACCCGGAAGTTCACCTTTTTTTGGGCAATAAACCTGTTCAATCCATCGAGCAAAGTAAAGCCGACATCGAATTTATCAGAAAACAGTATATCGAAAACGGAATTGGCAGGTGGGCAGTGATTGAAAAATCGACGGACAATTTTGTGGGTTGGGCAGGATTAAAATTGATTAAAGAACTCACCAATAACCATAATAATTATTACGATCTAGGCTACAGGGTCAGCAAACGTTTTTGGGGTAAGGGTTACGCTACAGAAGCGGCCATAGCCGTAAGAGACTATGGTTTTAACGAACTTAAGCTTAATGAAATTATCGGCATAGCAGATATCAGCAACCTCGGATCAATCCATGTGCTAAAAAAAATTGGCTTAAAACAGATTTCTACCTTTGGATACCATGGCATACAGCACTATTGGATGAAGATTGAAAAACAAGCCTAAATTATCCGGTTATAAATCCTAATTTCGCAAAAAATCGAAAAACATGGAAACTAAAGACAGCAACGGCAATATTTTAAACGAAGGAGATTCGGTTACCGTAATCAAAACCTTAAAAGTTAAAGGAATGGCCAGCGATATTAAACAAGGTACAGCTGTTAAAAATATCCGTTTAACCGACGATCCGAAAGCCATTGAAGGTAAAGTAAATGGAACCGTTTTAGTGTTAAAAACCGAATTTCTGAAAAAGAAAAACTAAGTATCGATCAGCCAACAGGTTATTGCTGTTTTTATTGGTTTAGTTTTTGATGGTAATAAGAAAATCATTAAACCTTATTATCATGAAACAACTTATCTTCTGCGGAATGCTGCTCTTCTTATTGAGTTCGTGTAAAGAGAAATTAGATCCTGCAAGCTTTACCAATACCAAATGGGAATTAACAGAACTTCCGGGTTTAACTTTGCCTGCATCGGCAAAAGCAACCCTAAACTTTGCCGACAGCTTAAAAATAAGCGGTAAATCTTTCTGTAACAGCTATGGTGGTCAGGCGGAGATTACTGACAATAAGATAACGGTTAAAAATGTTTTCGGTACCCGAATGTTCTGTCAGGAAACTGATGCAGCAGAACGTTCTTACCTCCATTCGTTAAACCAGGTAAACGGAGCCAAAGTTAAAGAGAACAAACTTTACCTCCTAAATGGCGATAAAACACTACTGGTTTTCACCAAAACGAACTAAATCTTTACAATCATAAAAAAGGCTGAATAAAGTATTTTTACTAATTTCGGCCTTTTGAGTTTAACGCAGGAGTAATGCCATCGATAACAGAAGATCTGAAGTTCTTTTTCTCAACCGTAAAGAATGCATTTAATTTATTTCAACAAAATGATCCTTTACGCTTGGCTGGGGCAACTGCATTTTTCACCAATTTTGCCCTTCCACCGATCTTAATTATCCTCATCAGGCTCTTCGGGATGTTTACCGATAGAAGATTATTGGCGACACACCTATTCGAACGTTTGGCCAGTATACTCGACAACGAGAGCATTACGCAGATCAGAACAACGTTAAGAAATATCCGCGGTATCGATCAGGCCTGGTACGTTACGCTGTTCAGTTTTATATTTTTCCTTTTTGTAGCTACTACTTTGTTCAATGTGATCAAAAACTCTCTAGAGCAGATCTGGAATATTGCTCAGAAGGATAAAAAAGGCATCATTAATACCCTTAAGTCTAGGGCCATATCGGTTACCATTATCTTGTTGGCGGGAGTATTGTTTTTTATTGGATTACTGGCCGATAGTGTTCAGGCCTACATTGGCGCTTATTTGAAGAATGGGGCACCATCCGTGGGTTTGATTTTAACCTCTGTCATTAATCAATTCGTGTTTGTGCTGATTGTAACCACATGGTTTACCATATTATTCAGGTATTTAACCAATGGAAGGCCTAGCTGGAGGGCAGCAATTTCTGGCGGACTGTTAACCGGATGCCTTTTTACTGCAGGAAAGTATATTTTAAGGATTTTATTGCCACTGAGCAATATCAGTAATATTTACGGATCAGCAGGATCGATTATCGTGATTATGCTTTTCGTATTCTACTCTTCATTGATATTCTATTTCGGCGCTTCATTTATAAAAGCATTGAGCGTTGGCAGGGCCACTCCCATTATCCCAAAAAACGGATCTTTTGCTTACGAGCTAACCGAAGTTGAACCGGAAAAAGAAGACTAAATGCAGTTTTTAATCAGTAAGACTTATTTATACTGCCAGGTTTTTGATCAGTTTATCAAGCAGGGTTTTCAATTGCATGATTTCTTCAAGGTTTATCCCCAGATGATCACCGAGCTGAGCCCTTAAAACCGGTGCTTTTTCTTTTAGTGCCAATCCCTTTTCTGTAAGGGATATCACAATGCTTCTTTCATCTTTTAATGACCTCACGCGTTCTACAAGTCCGGTTTCCTGCATGCGTTTAAGCAAAGGAGTTAAAGTGTTCGATTGCAACATTAATTTCTCAGAAAGCAGACTGAGGCTAACCGAATCGGTTTCCCATAATACCATCAATACCAGATATTGCGGATAGGTTATGCCCAGCGTATCAAGTACGGGCTGATAACATTTGGTTACCAACCTCGAAGCAGCATAAAGGGGAAAACACAATTGATTTTCCAGTTTTAAAGACTCGTCTAATTCCATCGCACTGTTTTTCTTTATCAATAATCAACAATAAAATATTCAGCTAAGTAAATCATTTTCTCCGAAATTTTTTACCAATAGCATAATCCTATATAAAATCGTCATTGCTTCATACTTCGCAATGACGATTTACGCAATTGTTGAATTCAATAATTAAATAACTTCCAATTTCACATCAATGTTTCCACGGGTGGCATTTGAGTATGGACATATCGTATGGGCTTTCTCTACCAATTGATGAGCCAGTGTGGCCTCAATTCCTGGGATATGCACCTGTAAAGAAACCCCTAACTTGAAGCCACCATTTCCGTCCGGGTGCAGCGAAACATTTGCTTTAACCGTAGATGGCTCTTCAGGCTTAACCTTATCCTGATGCATAATTAAATTTAATGCGCTATCAAAGCAAGCTGCGTATCCGCCAGCAAAAAGCTGTTCTGGATTGGTATATCCATCACCGTTACCACCCAACTCTTTTGGCATTCTCACTTCCAGTTCTAAAACACCATTTTCACTTGTTATTTTTCCATTACGTCCGCCAGTTACTGTAGCGCTTGTTTCATATAACGTTTTCATATTATAATTTTTTTATTTGTATCGCAAACGATTATATCGTTTGCGATACAAATGTAGTCAACTATTTTACAAAAGCAAATTTTATCTTCAAAATCTATAATTACTTTTTTGCGCGTTGAGTGGAAATGATACAGACAGGAAAATTTAAGACATAAAAAAAGGTGTCCATTTTTAAATGAACACCTTTTCAATTTTGTTAATTTCTATTACAGAATTCTATATCCCAAGCCAACTGTAAATAAGTTTAGCTTGGTACCAGGGTAACCCGATTTGTTGATTTTAGATAATCCCAGTTCGTAACGGGCATCAAAACTTAATTTTTTAATGTCAAGTCCGGCACCAAACTGCCAGGCTAAAGCCTGATTTTTGAAATCGGCACGGAATACACTTCCTGCCGCCTGACTGAAACTCTGGTTTTCATCTAAAATTAATGAAAACATTGGTCCTGTATTTAAACGTACACCAATACCAGCAGCACCGAATTTAGTACCCACCAATAAAGGCACATCTAAACTTGTAAACCTTACTTTATTTACCTCGCCTGTTGCATCGCTTACCAAATTTGCTTTTTTACCAGAAACATAAAGTTCTGGTTGGAAGTAAACGCCTGCAGCACCTACCCTCGCCCAAAGGCCGCCATAAAAACCAGCCCGGTTTTCACTGCTAAAAGTGTTATCACTATCAAATTTCGAAAAATTTGCACCAGCTTTAATGCCCAGCTGGAAAGATGGCAATACCTGTGCACTTGCAAACAAGCCTGCCAGTAAAAATGCAACGGTTAAAGATAAAAATTTCATATTATGTTAATTTAGCTGGTGGCATTGTTAATGGCTTCTTGTTCTTTCAAAGCCTCAACATTGTTTTTATCACCAAAGTTTTGTGTTTTACCTGCAAAGTAATCTAAAATTCCTGATATAGTATCTAAGTTATCAGCTAAATTTTGATGTATATCTGGTAAATCTTTTTCAAGGCGACCATCGCCAAGTTCTATATTATCTACTTCAATTTTTCCAATTTTTTGAATAAGTGCTTGTTGAGAGTTTTGTAAATCTTCCAATTCACGTACTATTTTCTCCATTAACTCATACTTCTTTAAAGTGTTCATAGGTCTTATATTTTAGTTCAACTATTCTGTATAAACGCTTTAGCATTTATTTTGTTTGATTTTATCGATTTTTAACAAACAGATTTGGAAATCCCAAAAACAACTAATAAATTAGTTTAAAATTATCGTTTATGAAAAATCTGCTTTTGTTATTGACATTGTTTAGTTTAAATCTTACCCTTTTCGCACAAAATGCGCCAGCGGTAGATAAAGAAAAACTTTTCGATTTTTACCAATCACAGCGTTATGCCGATGCCGCCCAGTACCTGAAAAGTATTTATGGTGAGGAACTGAATGATTTTAAAACCCTAAGCCAGATCGGTTACTGTTTTTTAATGGCGGGCAATAATGTTGAAGCAGAAAAATTTTATAGCAAGGCCTATGCGCTACAGCCACAAAACCTCCCCATTCTTTTTAGTTTGGGCAGCATCAATAACAAAAGGGGGAATAGTGAAAAGGCCAAAAAATATTATGGGGAAATCATAAAAATAGACAGCAATAATTTTAATGTGTACAAACTGTTAGCCAATCTTTATTCTTTGCCAACAGATTCAATGAAACTCATTTACCTGCTAAAAGCCAACAGCATTAATCCTTTGGAGGGTGATGTTGCTGCCGATCTGGCTGAGGTTCATTCTGCCTATCAGCAATACGAAAAGGCTTATAATGTGCTTGATATCGCAATTAAAGGAGATAGTGATAATCTTTTTCTACAAAGGGCGAAACTCCCGATAGCCAATCAGCTAAAAAAATATGTAGAGGTAATTGCCTCCGGAGAAAAGTTGTTAAAAGATGGTGCTGATGCAGGAGTAATAAAAGATGTGGCCAAGGCATATTATTACACTAAAAAATATCAAAAAGCCATCGATCTTTTTAAACTGCTTGAAGTACAAGCCATGCAAAATGAAGCTACTTTATATTATACCTCACTCAGTTACCGCGCACTGAAAAATTACCCGCAGGCTGCGGCTTATACCCAAAAAACAATCGATGAAGCCATTTCTCCTAATACTTCCAGCTATTATTCTTTATTGGGACTGGTTTATGAAGAAAACAATCAATTGAGCCTGGCAAATGCCGCCTATAAAAAAGGACTTCAGTTTAAAGTCGTTCCTACCCTGTACTACCGTATGGCCGTATTTTATGATACGCGCTTAAAACAAGGGAAATATGCACTTAAATATTATAATCTGTATTTAAAAAGCAAACCGAGTATGGTGGGCGATAAGGAAGAAATCAAATTTACAAAAGATAGAATCGCACAATTGAACCTGACTGATTAGACCAGATCTTCGAAAACAGGTTTTACATTATCCCAAAATTCATCCAGGGCAATTATTCTTGGTTTAAAAAAGGAAATGAGTTCTGGCCAGTGTTGCTGGTTAAATATGCTTACGCCGCTGATGCTGATGGAAATTAAAGAAACCGTTTTCCCGAAATCATCAGTTGCATCTTTGATCCAGTCCCATTCTTCATTTACAGTATTGGTAAACATCATTTTAAACTCTTCAAATTGTTCAAATATGAGGTGCCTGATATCGGCATCAGGATGGGAAAGCTGAATGCTGATAAAAGCTTTTTTACCGTCAACATCCATTTTAAAGAAGATATTCTTTACCCCTGTTTTATAGTTCGTCCAGTTTACGGTAGAACCACTCGCAGAAGGAACGGGTTTCATGTATTGCCCGAAACTGATCCAAAACTGTTGACGTAACCTCGCTGATTCTTCTTTACTGTACATTTATTTTTTGCCGCATCTCATAGAGGCTTTATCATCATTAACATAAATCGTCATTCCCGCGCAGGCGGGAATCTTACTACTCAGCGCATTAAGATTCCCAATCAAGTTGGGAATGACGATCATTCGCGTCCTTTTTACAACGCTGCAATATTAGTGATTAATATTTATATTCAAAATGATAGCTACCAGAGCCTATTTCTTCTTTTTTATCAGTTTTTGGCAAAATTACGGTAGCAGTGGCATTTGCAGGAACGGTTACATCGAGCTTAAACACACCATCAGCAATTGTCCATGATGATTTAACAGTACCATAAACAGTTTCCAGTTCTGCCGAGGCATTGGTCAGTTTTCCGCCTGGTCTTGGTGCAATTAAAATGGCTTTATAACCTGGTTGTGCTGCTACAGGATTGATTCCTGCAATATTTTTATACATCCAATCGCCAATAGCACCGTAGGCATAGTGGTTAAAAGAATTCATATCTGCCGTTTGGAAAGATCCATCCTGTTTAATGCCGTCCCAACGCTCCCAGATAGTGGTAGCACCCATTTTTACCGGATAAAGCCATGACGGGTAACTTTCTTGCATCAACAGGTCGTAAGCTACATCTTCATGCCCGAAGCGGCTTAATACATGGCAAAGATACGGTGTACCTAAAAATCCTGTAGTAAGGTGGTTTCCGTAGTCCCTTACATTGTCAACCAATCTTTGTGCAGCCTGCGCACGTAAATTTTCGGGCAGCATATCAAATTGTAAAGCCAGAACATAAGCGGTTTGTGTATTCGAGATCAATTTACCGCTGGGCGTCATGTTTTCTTTAATGTACGCTTCTTTTATTTTTGCTAACAGATCACTGTACTTTGCTATATCTTCTGTTTTGCCCAATACTTTTGCCGCATTTAAAAGCAATTGTGTAGAATGCGCATAAAACGTTTGTGCAATCATGTATTTATCAGTAACCGCGGCACGCCCATCATTATCATCGTTCGGGCGGTAAAATAACCAGTCGCCAAAATGGAAACCGGTATTCCAAAGGTTGTTTTTGGATTTTGAAGACATGTAATCGACCCACTTTTTCATGCTACCGTACTGGGTTTCCAACAGGCCTTTATCTCCATATATCACGTACATATCCCATGGAATAATCGTCGCTACATCTGCCCAGCCTGCAGAACCTGCATCATTTTGGTTCAGTACATTGGGTACCACAAAAGGCACACTACCGCTAGGAAGCTGATCGGCTGAAACATCTTTTAACCATTTGGTAAAAAAACCCGCAACATCCATATTGTAAGCTGCTGTTGTAGCAAAAGCCTGTGCATCACCTGTCCAGCCCAAACGTTCGTCCCTTTGCGGACAATCTGTAGGTACATCAACAAAATTTCCTTTCTGCCCCCAGGAAATGTTATGCTGCAATTGATTTAATAAAGGATTTGAAGTGCTAAATTTCCCACTTGTTTTCATATCCGAATAAACCGCTACAGCGGTCAAATTTTCCAGTTTAAGCTCGCCAGGATAACCATCTATTTTTACATACCTGAAACCCTGAAAAGAAAAATGTGGCTCGAATACCTGCTCAGTTTCCCCTTTTAAGATATAATTGTTCTGTTGTTTGGCCGTACGAAGATTGGTGGTGTAAAAATTTCCTTCTTTGGTTAATACTTCAGCATGGCTGATGGTAATTTTTGTACCACCCGCGCCTTTTGCTTTCAACATTACCCAGCCGACCAGGTTCTGCCCGAAATCGACCACAGTTTCGCCCAATGGTGTTTTAAATATTTTTAAAGCTTTAAATTCTTCATGTTTACTCACCTGCGGACCGCTCATGCCTACCAGTTTTTCTGGTCCGTTGGCCAGTTCCTGCACAGGTTTCCAATTGTTATTTTCTTTAAAGTTAGTGTTGTTCCAGCCGTTTTGTTCTAACCTGGCATCATAAGTATCCCCATCGTAGATGTTGGAAGATCTTATCGCTCCGTAACTGGTTTTCCAGCTGTTATCCGATACAATGGTTTCCTTGCTCCCATCGGTATATTCCACTTCAAGTTGTAGTAATAAAGCTCTTGTATTTCCATAAAACTCTTTTTGTGAGCCAAAACCGATCCGACCTTTGTACCAGCCATCGCCCAATGAAACACCGATTACGTTGACACCTTTTTTCAATGCATTTTTAAGTTCGTAAACCTGGTATTGAATGTGGTTTTTGTAACTGGTCCAGCCCGGTGCGAAATAAGCATCGCCCACACGCCCGCCATTGATGCTCGCTTCGTATAAACCTTTTGCAGTAATATAGGCGGTTGCAGAGCGGACTTCTTTTTTTAAGTTAAACTCTTTTCTGAACAATGGGCTGGCGAGTGAAGTATCTTTACCTTCCACAGCGATCCATTTTGCTTTCCAGTCTTCAGCTTTTAAACCCGTTTGAAAATATTGCACAGGCGACAATGCAGAAGTATTTCCGTGGTTATCTTTTACCCTAACCTGCCAGTAATATTTGGTTTTAGATGATAACTGAGGCCCATCGTAAGCTACCAGAACCGATTGATCATTATTAACGGCGGTTTTCCATAAAACTTTGTCAATTTTTGGCGAGGTACCTAACCTGATTTCGTAATTGCTCTGTATGGTATTTTTTGCTGTAGATATAATTTTCCAGCTAAACCTGGGTTTAGGATTATCAATACTAAAAGGATTTACCAAATGCTCAACAGTTAAATCTTTTAAGGAGATTTTTTGAGCTGAAGCATTTACTGTAAATAAAAATAGCAAGGCAATGGTAAACATTGCGCTTAACATGCGGGAGATTCTGTTCATAAATGGTTAGCGTTAAATTTTTAGTTTTAACACTGCTATATTCAGCAATATAATTCAACCAACCATCCTGCACTGTCATGAAAAATTAAGCGTTAAAACAACGCCTATTATCATTCAAAATACTAAAAATCAATTAATTACACACAAAAAAAGGGAGGTGAAATTACCTATTCATTAAACGGGCTACGTACTTCCCGATAATATCGAATTCTAAATTTACGGTATCGCCAACCTCAACCTCCTGTAAATTGGTATGTTCAAAAGTATATGGGATGATAAATACCGAAAATTCGTCAACTTCAGAATTTACTACGGTTAAGCTGATACCATTTACACAGGCCGAGCCTTTTTCTACGGTTACATTTCCGGCAGAAGCATCATATTTAAAACGGTATTCCCAGCTGCCATCCAGTTCTTCGCGTTTTATACAAACCGCAGTCTGGTCTACGTGGCCTTGTACAATATGACCATCTAAACGGGCATTCATCTGCATGCAGCGTTCCAGGTTGATTTTACTTCCTACTTTTAAACCATCAAGATTGGTTTTATTTAGCGTTTCATCAATGGCGGTAACCGTATGTGTTCCATCACTTAAAGCTACAACCGTTAAGCAAACCCCGTTATGGGCTACGCTTTGGTCAATCTTTAATTCATGACTGATAGCCGATGAAATGGTAAAGTGGATATTGGTATGATCGTTTTTGATGGCGGTAACCTCGCCAAGTGTTTCTATAATTCCTGTGAACATTTTATATTTCTCTTTTTTCTACAACGTCATTCCCGCGCAGGCGGGAACCTTAATGCCACATACAAATCCTGCTAAAGCATTACGATTCCCAATCAAGTTGGGAATGACGATCGTTTTAAAACTATTCTCTAGTATTTCAATCTATTCTTTCTCCAATCCGAAGCCTTTTTAACCTCAACACTGCCAGGTTTTACCTGTTCATTCTTTTGAAAAAGTTTTGCAGCAATTAGCGCGGCGATTAAAGCCTCTGTTTCATCCTGAACTTTTAAACTTTCGGGTTTAAAATATTTCCCTACAAAATGGGTATCAAAATTTCCGCTTTTAAAGGCTTCGTGCTGCATCACAAATTTACCAAAACCCAGGGTAGTTTCTATCCCCGTAATATCATATTCTTCAATTGCCCTCACCATTCGTTCGATAGCTTCTTCCCTGTCTTTACCATAGGTAATGAGTTTGGCAATCATCGGATCATAATAAATCGGAATTTCCATGCCCTGTTCAAAGCCGTCATCAACCCTTACGCCATTACCCTTAGGGGTATTGTAAGTCTGTAAAGTACCGATGTCAGGCAGGAAATTATTGGCCGGATCTTCCGCATAAACCCTAAGTTCGATGGCGTGTCCGTTGATTTTTAAATCTTCCTGGCTAAAACTCAATTTTTCGCCGGAAGCAATTTTAATCTGCTCCTTTACCAGGTCGATCCCTGTAATCAGTTCGCTTACCGGATGTTCTACCTGCAAACGGGTATTCATTTCAAGGAAAAAGAAATCGAGGTTTTCATCAAGGATAAACTCTACGGTACCGGCTCCGGTGTAATTTACCGAACGGGCCACATCTACCGCACATTTACCCATCTGCTGTCTGATTTCTTCCGTTAAAACCGAAGAAGGCGCTTCTTCAACTACTTTTTGGTGACGGCGCTGCACAGAGCATTCACGTTCAAAAAGGTGAACGATATTGCCATGGGTATCGCCCAAAACCTGTATTTCGATGTGCCTTGGCGAAGTAACGTAACGTTCGATAAAAACCGCGCCATCGCCAAAGGCTGAAGTAGCCTCACTAACGGCAAGCTGCATCTGCTCTTCAAAATCTTCTGCCCGCTCTACTATACGCATCCCCTTGCCACCACCGCCAGCAGCAGCTTTGATTAAAATCGGAAAGCCAACTTCGATAGCACGCTGCTTGGCCTCGTTTACATCCTGAATGGCTTCTTCCGTGCCAGGCACCATGGGGATATTATATTTTAATGCCGCTGCCTTTGCCGAGAGTTTATTACCCATCGTTTTCATTGCCTGCGGCGAAGGGCCTACTAAAATCAGCCCGGCATCGGCAACCATTTGTGCAAAACCTGCATTTTCGGACAAGAAACCGTAACCTGGGTGAATGGCTTCGGCTCCTGTTAGTTTACAGGCATCTATAATTTTCTCCCCCACCAAATAACTTTGATTTGAAGGTGCCGGACCGATAAAAATTGCCTCATCTGCATAACGCACATGTAATGCATTGCGGTCGGCTTCAGAAAAAACAGCAACCGTTTTTATTCCCATCTCTTTCGCAGAACGCATAATACGTAGAGCAATTTCGCCACGGTTAGCGATTAAGAGCTTGGAGATTGGGGTTTGGAGTTTGGAGTTTTCGGGCATTTTGGTTAGAATTTCATTAGACATATTGACTTAAGACTAAAGACTCACGACTTAGGGCTCTATCTAAGACAAATGTAATATTATTTCAATAGCCTGATCGATCATTTCGGCGCTTAAATCCAGATGGGTAACCAAACGGATGGTACTCGCGCTGGTGGTATTGCAATGCAATCCTTTTTCCTTTAACTGGTTTACAATTTTCTCTGCCGATCCTTTTTCTACTTCAAAGATTACAATATTGGTTTCTACCGGCATAACCGATTTTACATATTTTGCTGTTGCTAATGCATTGGCCAAAGCCTGTGCATGGGCGTGATCTTCCTTTAAACGTGTTACATGGTTATCAAGCGCATAAATACCTGCAGCAGCCAAAAATCCGGCCTGACGCATGCCTCCACCAAAGGCTTTTCTTATTTTACGCGCTTTATGGATCATCTGTTTGGTTCCCAAAAGCACAGAGCCAACCGGTGCACCAAGGCCTTTAGATAAGCATACCGAAATGCCATCGAAATACTTGCCATACTCATTTGCATGATCGCCGGTTGCCGCGAGGGCATTAAAAATACGCGCACCATCTAAATGCAGTTTTAATCCCTTAATATTACAAAGATGATGGATCGGGGCAATTTGCGATAAAGTATAACAACTTCCGCCGCCTTTATTTACTGTATTTTCTAAAACCACCAAACTGGAGTTCGGGTAATGGATATTATCTTCATTAATTTCAGGTTCGATTAACTCAGGAGTTAAGATGCCCCGTTCGCCATGCAACAGTCTTACCGATGCTGCCGAATGATAAGCAATACCACCGATTTCGTAACGGTAAACATGTGCCGTTTGATCACAGATGACTTCGTCCATTGGCTGGGTAAAACACTTGATCGCAATCTGGTTGGTCATCGTTCCTGATGGGCAAAATAGTCCGGCTTCCATATTAAAAGTTGAAGCCAGTTTTGTCTCCAATGCATGCACCGTTTCATCTTCCCCAAAAACATCATCGCCCACTTTTGCAGTCATCATGGCATCCAACATTCCGGCTGTTGGTTTGGTTACGGTATCACTCCTGAAGTCTAAAAATCTGTTATTCATTTCGCTATTGGATTGTAAAATATTTTTGATGTTAAAAAAAAGACCAATGCCTTTTCTGGTATAATTTTAAGGTTTTTCGCCGATTAAACGCCCTATATAGTGTATTTTTTACACACTTAATTTCCGACAACAACAAATTGTTAAAAAATTATTAAAAAAAAGGATACAAAATATAAGAGTTTTTATACTTTTATCGTGCTAAAACCAAAAATAAATAAAATGATAGTAATTGCAGACGGCGGATCTACCAAAACAAATTGGTGCTTGATTAACGAGGCCGGCAGAAAAATTTACTTTAACACCGAAGGTTACAATCCATATTTTTCCAAGGGAGAGTACATTGTAAAGTCTTTGAATGAGACTCTTCCAGACCACTTGGAAAGAGAAAAATTAACAGCAGTTTATTACTACGGTGCAGGTTGTTCTACGCCAGCAAATGTAAAGATTGTGGCTGATGCCATGCAACAAATTTTTACCAATGCAACCATTTTTGTAGGTCATGATTTACTTGCCTCTTCGAGGGCACTTCTTGGAAACGAGCCAGGATTTGCTGCTATCTTAGGTACAGGTACAAACTCATGTTTATATGATGGAACTGAAATTACCATGAACATCGATTCATTAGGTTATTTCTTAGGTGATGAAGGCAGCGGTTCGTACATCGGTAAACGTATTTTGAGCGATTACATGAAAGGTTACATGCCAAAAGGTTTACGTGAAGCTTTTTACGATAACTATGCTTTAACCAACGAAGATATTTTCGATAACATTTACAATAAACCTTTGCCAAACCGTTTCTGCGCAAGCTTTAGTAAATTTTTATACGACTTTAAAGATAATTATGAGGATTACGCTTTTGCAACCATCGATTATGCTTTTACTGCATTTTTCGAAGCTTTGGTAATCCACTACCCTAACTACAAAGACCACAAATTAAACTGTGTAGGTTCTGTAGGTTATAGTTTCCGTGATATTTTAAGTATTGTAGCCGACCGTTACGAAATGGGCGTTGGTAAAATTATCCGCTCACCTATAGATGATTTGGTTCATTATCACTTAGAGTTAGCGCCGAAAGCATAGTCTTCAGTCCTAAGTCTGGAGTCTTTAGCCCAGAGTCGTATAAAATATATGAGCAAAAAAAATCCCGGTTTGAAATCAAACCGGGATTTTTCTATTTATAAAAGGCCATATTGCTTTGGTCTTGAGTGTCTCAGCGCTCCGCTATCTTACGTCTCAAATCTAACATCTCAAATCTCAACCCGCTAAAACGAAATCTCCTTACCAAAAAGCTTCGCGTATTTACGCTTATCAAAGCGGTACAAAGTAGCTGCGCGGTACGATACACCTTTTTGTTTTTCGTCGAGTTCTTTTAACACACCAAAACTTACAATCTTTTTTCTAAAGTTCCGTTTATCCAGTTTTTTGCCCAAAACCAGTTCATATACATGCTGTAGCTGAGTTAAGGTAAATTTCTCAGGCAGCAGTTCGAAAGCAATCGGCTGGTGTTTAATCCGGCGTTTTATTTTCTCTAAACCTTTGTCGTATATTTTTTGGTGATCAAAAGCCAGTTTAGGCAGATCGGTAATTGGCAACCAGTTGGCTCGTTTAGCATAGGTACTGATCGGGCGTAGTTCTTTATCACCGCCCAAACGGATTAAAGCATAATACGCCAGTGTTATTACCCTACCTTGCGGGTGCCTGTGCGGATCGCCAAAAGCATAATACTGCTCCATAAAAATACCGCGTAAACCAGTAAGTTCGTACAAAATCCGTGAGGCTGATTGATCTAAACTTTCATCAGGACCAACAATGTTACCGGGCAATGCCCACCAATCTTTAAACGGTTCTTCATTCCTTTCAATGAGTAAGATTTTGAGTTCCTTACCATCAAATCCAAACAAAACGCAATCTATCGAGAATACAGAATCTAAATGAGGTAAAATTTGTTCCAAAGTAAAATTTAGTTATTTTAAGCAGATAAAGGTATGACTTTCAATATTAAGTAAAAAAAATAAAATAAATTACTTAGTGTAAAAAATACACACTATATTCGTATTATAAAGATGGAGCCAAATATAAAAAATATAGCTGTACTAACTTCTGGAGGCGATGCCCCAGGAATGAATGCTGCAATAAGAGCTGTTGTTCGTACCGGAATTTACCATGGCATTAATATGTTCGGTGTAATGCAAGGTTACCAGGGTTTAATAACCGACAACATAAAACCAATGGACGCCCGTTCGGTAAGTAATATTTTACACCTGGGCGGTACCATATTAAAAACTGCACGCTGTTTAGAATTTAAAACAGAAGAAGGTCAGCAGATTGCTTATAATAATTTAAAGAAAAATAATATCGACGGTTTAGTGGTAATCGGTGGTGATGGAACCTTTACCGGTGCCAAGCGTTTTTCTGAAACTTTCGGTGTTAAAGTAATCGGTATACCAGGTACAATTGATAACGATTTGGTTGGATCTGATTTCACCTTGGGTTACGATACTGCGATTAATACAGTTATCGAAGCGATTGATAAAATCAGGGATACAGCTGATGCGCATGACCGTTTATTCTTTGTAGAGGTAATGGGACGCGATTCCGGATGTATCGCTTTAAGAAGTTCGATTGCCAGCGGTGCTGAAGCGGTGCTTTTGCCTGAAAGGGAAACCAGCGTAACCGAATTGATCAATAAACTAGCTTTGGGAGCGGCGACCAAAAAGTCGTCGAGTATTGTGATCGTTGCGGAAGGACATAAACAAGGTGGCGCTTATGATATTGCCAAAAAGGTAAAGGAAACTTTTGATCATTATGATACTAAAGTAACCATCCTTGGCCACCTGCAGCGTGGCGGTAGCCCAAGCAGTTTTGACAGAATTTTAGGCAGTCGTTTAGGTTTTGCGGCTGTAAATGCGTTAATTGCAGGCGAAACAGAACAAATGGTGGGTTTAAAAGGAAACGAAATAAAATTAACCAGCATAAGAGAGGCTTTAACAGCTCACTCCTTTAAACTCGAACCCGATTTAATGGAAATGACAGAGGTACTTTCAATATAATATGATAGCAGTTGTTTATAGCGGATCAAAAACAGCATTCTGGAAAATCACCCAAAATGGACAGGTAGTGGCACATTGCAATACTACTGGTTTAAACCCCTGCTTTGTTGATCCGAAAACGATTTTACAGATTTTAAATAAAAAAGTAGCCCTGGTTAACAATGCTGAAAACATAAAAAAGATTTATTTCTTTGCAGCCGGGGCATCATCAGCAGATAGAAAAGAGGAATTGGCCAAAACCCTTTCGTCATTTTTTAAATACAGCAAAATTGTTGTGGAAAATGATCTTTTCGGGGCAGCCAAAGCCGCTTGTTACAATCAGCCAGGTATTGTAGGCATGTTGGGCAGTGGTGCACATTGCGCTTACTTCGACGGAAAAAAACCGGTAAACAACAACTTTGGATTAGGTTATATCCTGGCAGATGAAGGTTCTTCAAATTATTTTGGAAAAATCCTCCTGAAAGAATTTTTAAGTCATAAAATGCCAAAGGATATTGAAGCCAAATTTACATTAACGCACAACCTGGACCGCCCTCAGATATTAGAACGTATTTATAATAAGCCACAGGCGAATATATTTTTAACCTCATTTTTCGATTTCATCACCCAGAACAGCAAACACGAATATATCTGTAAGCTGATTGATGAGGGTTTTGAAAAATACTTCGAAACTTATATTTTACCAACGGTAGAAAAACATAAAATGCGCGAGGTACATATAGTAGGTAAAGTAGCAGCCGAACTTGAAGACCGTTTAAGGTACATAGCAGGCAAATACGACCTGAAAATAAAAAGCATTATTAAAGAACCAATACAAAATTTATTAAAACATTACACTAATTAACAAAAACAATGAGCAAAATTGGAATAAACGGCTTTGGCCGTATTGGCAGACTGGTTTTCAGGGCTGCATTAAAAAGAGGATTAGATATCGTTGCGATCAATGATTTGATCGAGCCAGATTATATGGCATACATGTTAAAATATGATACAACCCACGGTAAATTTGATGGTACCATCGAAGTTGTTGACGGTAACTTAGTGGTTAATGGCAAAACAATCCGTGTAACTGCTGAAAGAAACCCGGCTGATCTAAAATGGGATGCTGTAGGTGTTGAAGTGGTAATCGAATCAACAGGTTTATTTTTAACCCGTGCTGATGCTGAAAAACACATCGCTGCCGGTGCTAAAAAGGTAGTTTTCTCTGCTCCTGCAAAAGATAGCGATATCCCAACTTATGTAATGGGCGTTAACCACCATAAATTAACTGCAGATCAAACTATCGTTTCTAATGCATCTTGTACCACAAACTGTTTAGCTCCTATTGCTAAAGTTTTAAATGATAACTTCGGTATCGTTGAAGGTTTAATGAGCACAATCCACGCAGTAACTGCAACTCAAAAAACAGTTGATGGTCCATCTGCTAAAGATTGGAGAGGTGGCCGTGGTGGTTTCTCTAACATTATCCCTTCTTCTACAGGTGCTGCTAAAGCAGTTGGTATGGTTCTACCTGAATTAAAAGGTAAATTAACTGGTATGTCTTTCCGTGTTCCTGTTGCTGACGTTTCTGTTGTAGATTTAACTGCACGTTTAGAAAAACCAGCTACTTATGAGCAAATTAAAGCCGCTATGAAAGCTGCTTCAGAAGGTGAATTAAAAGGTGTGTTGGCTTATACTGAAGACGAAGTTGTTTCTTCTGACTTTATTGGTGATGACCACGCATCTATTTTTGACGCAAAAGCAGGTATCTCGTTGAACGATAATTTCGTTAAAGTGGTATCTTGGTACGATAACGAATGGGGATATTCTTCTGCATTGGCTAAATTCGTAGAATATTACGCAAGTTTGTAACAAAAAAAGTGCACTAAGCGCTTTTACAACATATTTAAAAGGCAACATTATTCATTTAATGTTGCCTTTTTGTTTTAAACATGTTTTTCACCTATAAATTACATTTCAATTTTAGCCTGAAAAATATTTTTTATTAAAAAAATTACTCATAAAACAGTTTTATTAACCTAAAAAACAACAAAAACACCTTAAAAAATTGACTAAAGTCATTTTACACCTAAAAATTGACACGATTTAACTATATCGTATTATAAATTGACAATATTTAACAATTATTTAACATATTTTTGAGTTATCTTTGCAATACAGTCGTTTTAAACACCTAAATCTTCCAGAAAAAGATCAGTAAATAAAAAATGACAAAAAAAATACTTAAATTTTTCTTAGTGTATTTTTTACACTATCAAATTTTTTACTATATTTGTAGAGTAATAAACGGAACGATGTTTATCACCATTAAAAAAGATAAATCATTTTCTTGAAAAACCCCGGTTTAGATAGAAGATTAAAGACAAAGCCTGGCTCATAACAGGTTTATATTTGGTTAGAAAAAAGAGACAAGTCTGGATAGATTGTCTCTTTTCTTATTTTAGGGGAAATTGCAATAGCTTATTCCCTTCCACCAATAGTTCCTCACTTCAAGCGAAGTGCAACGCAGCCGAGAAATCCGCTACAGCACTCTCCCAATTTAACATTAAGAATATTTGCTTAAGTTGAATTAACGATCGTTTAATTATAGACCAAATATTGCTCAGAACAACGTATCAAATTTCTATTATTAATTCTTTGCTGTAACCGTTATATTTTTCACTGATATAACCATGTGGGTTACAAATAATTTCTGTTTGATCTATTTTGTACCTTACCGGCGTATGAATATGCCCATGTATCCAATATGCAGGTTTGTATTGCCCAATCATATCTTCAAGGTTTGAAGCATAGGCAGATGATACCGGATCATCCTTATATAAGAAAGGAAGTGACTGTATACTTGGTGCATGATGTGTGATCACCACATTTTTATATCCCTTTGATTCTGCTAAGCTTTTTTGTAACCAGTTTTTAGAAAGTTGATGAATTTTGTAAGTATCGACTGTTCTTAACTTCGAATAAGAAGGATCACGCCTGATTAACTTATAATCGTTCATTTTACTTTGACAAATGATTCCATATTCTACAGGATTACCTAACAGGGAAAAATCGGTCCATAAGGTAGCGCCATAAAATCTGATTCCTTCAAATTCGACAAAATTATTCTCCAGCACCTGAATATTCGAATCTTTCGCCAGGGCAACTATTTTATTGAGCGTATTTGGATAAGTGCCTTTATAATATTCGTGGTTACCTAAAACATAAATTACGGGTTTATCAGAAATATTTTGCTTTACCCACTCTATCCCCTTCGTACCCAAGTTAATGTCGCCAGCCAAGATAACCAGATCAGCATTTTCAAAACTTAACTCCGAAACGCCAAATTCCTGATGCAGATCGCTGATAATTTGTATTTTCAATCGTTTCTACAATTATTATTGCCACAAAATACAACTGATATTGCAAAGGAAAGTGCTTTTAATGGGCTTTCCATCAACCAGCGGAGCTTTCCAACCTTCTAATGCTACAAGCTTTGCCTTCATTTTAGCTTCGCAGACTTTGCTCAGGCTTTCATCTGGGAAACCAACATCAGTTATCTCTCCCTTCTCATTGATATACAATAGCATCTTTAAACTTGTTGGAGGGAATGAGCTATTCTTGCCACTTTCTTTGTTCATTAAAGACAATACCTCTTTATCTAAGTATTTATAAAAAACGCTCATTCCTCCTTTTGCATAGGTAGGCAATGCACTTTCATAATGAGGCTGGGAAGCAGCTATCGTTTTGATTTGAGCATAGCTACGATATGAGTATACCGAGATTAAAGCCAAAAAAATTAGGGAGGCGTTTTTCATTTAATGAAGATATAAAAAATTCACTACACTACTTCAATCCCCAAATGCTTATAAGGTGCTAAAGCAGCATCATTAGGATCGGTTTCAGTAATGATTACATCGACATCGGTTACCGGACAAACATAATAAGGTTCTACGGTATTTATTTTTTCGAGTGCAGAAAGTGCAATGGTTTTCTGCGCCTGGTTGATTATGATGTTGTTTAACTGTGCATCTTCATAACTAATGGAGGTAATGCCCATACTGTGGTGCAAGCTACAGATACCCAACATACAAATATCGGCCCTCACTTTCTTAAAAGTATCAATGGTTTCCTGCCCCATAGTGGTAAATGCAGTTTTGTGCAATCTTCCACCGGCAAATATTACTTCGGCACCTGGATGATCTTCTAAAATATTAGCTACCGGAAAGCTATTGGTGATGATGGTAATCTTTAAATCTTTTGGCAATGCAGCGGCCAGCGCCACTACTGAAGTACCACCATCAAAAAATACCACCTGGCCATCTTTCAGAAACTGCAAAGCTTTGTTTGCAATCGCCTGTTTGTGTTGTTGATTGTATTTTTCTCTATCCCTGTAATGCTGTGGTATGGGAGAACGCGAAATAGCCCCACCACGAACTGCAAGGAGCAACCCATGCGAATCAAGCTCTTTAATGTCGCGGCGAACGGTATCTTCTGATACATTTAACAATGTACTTAACTCATCCAGCCTTACCTTACTGTCTTTTTCCAGGGTATTTATGATGATTTGTAGTCGCTCTTCCTTTACCATATTACTGCAATATATTGCAAATATAAAAATTTTTATCCATTACAATTTGCAATATATTGCAATATTAATTATTTTTGTTGCAAAATATAGCAAATAATGAAAAAGTCAATAGGCATAGATATGGATGGCGTTCTGGCCGACATCGAAGATCATATATTACAGACTTATTATACTGAAACAGGCATTTCGCTAACACGCGATGATATTAAGGGCAAATCGGAAGAGGAACTTTTCCCCGATAGAGCTGTAGTAATGAAAATTTGCAACAGGGTGGGCTTTTTCAGGAACCTGCCCGTTATGGAAGGTGCCGTTGAAACGGTAAAACAGCTTATGGAAGAGTATGAAATCTATATAGTTTCGGCAGCCATGGAATTTCCTTTATCGCTTTTCGAAAAACACGAATGGCTGGCAGAGCATTTCCCTTTCATCAGCTGGAAGAACATCATCTTATGTGGCGACAAAAGCATTATAGATACTGATTATTTAATTGATGATCATTGCAAAAACCTCGATTTCTGCAAAGGCAAAGCTTTAATGTTTACTGCTTTTCATAATGTAGAAAAAAATCATCACCAGCGGATTAACCACTGGAACGAGGTACCAGCTTTGCTGAAGCAACTGGAAGAGGAAAACCTGACATTGGCATAATAATAACAGACCAAGCGGATTCTGGGGTAACCTTTTTAAGCAGTCAATGGAATTACTTTTATTATAAAAAGGACTGGTTGATCCGGTTTTCCGGTATAAAATATCTAAAGCTGATCTGGAAACTTTAAAGGTGAATTTTAATGATTATTCTTCAAAATGTGCCGTTTTATACAAAAAAGAAATGGCTAAGGTCAGGCTATAGGCAGGTGGTCATTAAAATGATGTATCAGTCAATTCAATGATGTTATAATTTATGATAAAGCAACAAATAGTCACGAATTGACGATGTTCCTTCTAGGAAACCCTCCAGCCGCAACCTGCTGACAATCTGATTACCACGAAAGAACTCTTCATCATCTAACCTTGCGAGTGATGAAGTTGATTGCATAGCAAGCCAAGCAATAAATGCCACCTCCCCTTCAAATGAAAGCATAGGTTCCAAATAGCCATCCCAGATCTCGCCATAGTAATACATGCCCTCTTGAAACAAAATTCCCATACCGCAATAATCGCGGTGACTGTAACCAAACGAAAGGCCAGACCTGAGCTTCGTGGCTACAGCAATTGCCAAAGTAGTCCCAAAAAGTACTGTTTCGGGAACAAATTCCTGTGAATCATCTTGGGTCATTATTGTATTAATTTTATCATTACTTAAACTGACGTTCCAATTTTGTCTATCTCTTAAGAAAAAACAATCTACCTGTTCGCTCGTAAATTTCGACACAGAATCGGTTTTCTGGCAGAAATTAATAATATAAGTATAAATATAATTAGTCTGAAGGAAAATATAACCGGAATTTTATCTTAATTGGCTCTTTTCAATATTCAGAATGGGCTAAAGTTGTAACCCAAATAAAAAAGGATGTAGCCACTGGCTACACCCTCTATCTAAATTAACGCTCTCAACTATGAAGTTGATATAAGGCTCTCACCCCTTATGCCTACAATATTACGGCAGAAAGATTAAGATTTGATGAAGATTTTAATTTATTAAAGATTTTTTTGGTTAATCGCCACCGGCTTTCACTGGCCAACCTAACCGAAAAAGAATATTCGCCCGCTGGATTATCGAGATCAAATTGCAAGACCTAATTTCACAGCGCTTCGTTCATATTCAGTTTACGTTATTTTTCAAACTTCAGCTTCTTTCCTATCTTTTTCCACTGAGTGGATAGCAGCATAAATAATAATCCAACGATTACTTCCATACTCTAAATATAATACTAAATAAGGATTTAGTCAAGACAACTATACCAATTCTTTTACCAACCTGCTACGGATCCTGCTCAGCGTTTCGAGGCGCATGCCTAAATAACTTGCAATACAGCGTAACGGGACCTTGGACACATCAAAAGAATTTAGCTCCAGAAATTTTTCGTAGCGCCTTTCGGCTGATGGGATACGGGCCAGGATCGATCGCTCTGAAGCAGCATGATACTGCAGGGCCAGTATTTTTCGTCCGATCACATTGGTTTCCTGATGACTTGAGTACAACTTGTTTATAAATATACGTGGCATGGGTACCAGTTCAGAATTTTCGAGGGCCTGTAAATATTCAATTGAGGGCTGGACGTTTTCATCGGGATGTTGAATTGCCCCGATAAATTCATTTCCTAAACTGATCCAGGTGGTGATTTCCTTACCATCATCTTTTATAAAACCTCTTACCAATCCACTTACCACAAAAAAAACATCATCATTATTATCAATCGGTGAGAGAATGTATTTATTCTTTTTAACGAGGATGGGTTGAAGATTTTTTTCAATTTCGTGAATAAAACCCGGCGTTATCGGGCTTAAACTGCTGAAATAATTCAATACAGCATTAACTAAAAATACCTTGCGGGATTCGAGCATACAATATAGGGATAGACTTTAGACCCTTAATAATAGCAAATCCAACTGGAACATAAAAATAAAATAGGCTATTGAGACGATTGTGCTGCCAAAAACTTATTATACGGTAGCTTTTTTAATGTTCTGTACTGCAAGTTGATTAATCCAGGTAAATATCCGCAACTTGGTTTCGTCGTAATCAGCAAAAGATTGCCATACCTCGCAAAAGGTTTGTGTTAAAATTGATTTTGCTTTTTCTTCGTCGCTAACTTGCCTGATAATTGATCCATAGATGGCCGAAGCATATTTTTGATAAAGCATTTTGAAAGCAATTACATCATGCGCTCTTAACTTGCTGAAGATGACTTCTTGATCGGATAGCCATACTTTGAGATTGGCATCTTGACCTATTACCCGATTAATTGACACATTCATGATAAATTGCTATTATACACTTAACATGGAGAATATGGATTTGTTTACCCTGGGCCCCAGCAATCAAACAACCCAAAAGAGTACACCTAAAAGTGCTAAACTAAAAGTAACACTTTGGCCTTCTGCTTTTTTTGGTAACAAGATAATACCCTACAGAAATTTCGTGCGAACCATAATCATAGTTGCCCAGTTTATTTAAACTATAATCATATCCATAGCCAAGGCGCAGGTTTTGACGAACAAAAAGTTCGGTAATAAATCCAATAGCTGCACGATCACGAAGATTGTTTTCCAAATTCTGCTTAGGATATATTTTAACGGAAGTGCGGTACACTGCCCCTAACCAAAAGCGTTCTTTTACCAGTAAAAATGCATTTAAATCTAAAGAGGTTGGTCCGTGGAGGTCATCTTTAATTAAAAAAGTGGGTTTAAATACAAATTCATCATTCAATGGAAGTGCCAGGCCCGAGCTTAAATAAAAATGAGGCTGTACCTTAACATTGAGCAGGTTATAATCGGTAAAAACAGATAAAGATTTAGATAAAAGGTTATCTGCAGAGAAACCAATAAAAAATTTCTCGTTAGAATAATGGATCCCTGCACGGATATCGGGCATCACCTGACTAATGCTTCCTGTTGGGATGCGGTTATCGCCCTGCTCAATCGGGTCGAGCAGATTTCCATTCAATCCGGTTTGAATCACCCCAACCCCCAAACCAAAAGCAAGGATATTCGTTTCAGTACGATCTAACTTAATGCGGTAGGCAAAATTAGCCGAGGCATTTAGCGAACTTTGTGCACCAATCTTATCTTTAGTGATAATGGCCCCTATGCCCAGGCTTTCATCGTTTATGGCTTCATCAGCCGAAACAGACAAAGTTTGTGGTGCACCTTTAACGCCTGTCCACTGTGCACGTGCAAAAGCCTGCAGATAAAGTTCTTCTTTATAACCGGTATATGCCGGATTAATATACATCCCGTTAAAAACATACTGACCAAACTGCGCGTTCTGTTGAGCATGCAGTTTAGCACACCAAAAACAGCCAACAACAAAAATGATCTTCTTAAAACTTATCATATTAGCTTAATTGTATTTACCTGATGATGGTGATATATCCCTTATATTCCAACCAATCGGTATTACCATTTTTCACCTTAACCACATAGAAATAAGTCCCATCACTTAATCCCGGAGCAGTCCAGTCATTTAGGTATTTGTTTGATTGATATACTGTACTCCCCCACCTATTGATTACCGTTACCTCGTTAAACTCAAAAGATTGCAGATTTTCGAGATAAAATGTATCATTTTTCCCATCCCCATTGGGTGTAAATACATTTGGTATCCTTAAACCTGAAATTTCTTTTAAATCGGTTGAAGTGTTATTTGATAATATAGGATCGTTCTCGGTTGCAATCACTGTTGCGGTATTGATTACCATGCCAGGTTGTTTAGCTTTTACATGCACCACGAGTTCCGCAAATTTTCCATTACCAAGAAGCGCTATCCCCCATTGAATAGTCCTCGTAGCTGGATCGTAATTAGCAACTCCATCCGTTGGTTGTGCCAGGCTTTCGAAAATGAGGTTATCAGGCAAAACATCCTTCACTTTAACAATTGTAGCATCATCTGCACCATTGTTCCGCACATCCAGGTAGTAATCAAAAACCTGGTTGCTGAGTACATTTTTAGTTTCCGATCGTTTGGTAATGGCTACATCTGCCATAAGCTGATTTATCACTTCAACCTCTATCTCATCCGATAGATCTGATGTACATCCAAAACTATTGATTGCCGCGACTTTATAAATCCCTGCAGTTGCGGTAATGAGGTTCTGCTTGTTCTGACCAGGCACCAGTACGCCATCCTTAAACCAGATGTATGTGGTTGCCCCTCCCGAATTTGCGCGCAAAGAAACCGACGATCCTTTTTTGATCGTGATTTTCTGCCGCCCATTGGGTACGGTCTGGCTAAATGCTGTTATAAATGAAAATAACAGAAAAGCCATAAACAGGAAGGTACAAAACCTAAGCCTCATTTATAGATTTACAAATAGGAAAAATGATATCTACCTGAATTAAAAAGTAACTGCGCTGGCTGTTCCCGAAATCTGTGCAGGTGTGATGGTTGGTTTGCTTGGTTTGGCTGTTACCGTTACATCATGGTCTACCGTTTGCGCACAATATTTATTACCATTGATTACATAACCCACTTTTAAGCGGTATTTTGTAATACCCACTGTTGGCGAAGCTGGTGTATAATCTTTTTGGGTTGCGCCAGCAATTGCAGTTTCAGTTGAACCTATAACAGTGTACCATTGATAAGCCAAAATGGTAATGGTTGGATCTTCCGGATTGGTAATACTTCCAACCTGTGCGATCGGCGTTTCCACACAAAAATTAGCCGCGGCAAAATCAGGTACCAATGGTTTAAGCACATAAACCGGGATTTCCTGCATATCCGATTCGCAGGAACCTGCTGTGGTGGCTTTTGAGCTTAAATAATAATATCCGTTCTGTAAATCTGCAGCCGCAATTTTGTTTCCGCCTACTAAGGTAACTACGGCAGATGGTGTGGTAGTAGACGCTGCGCTAAACCTTACAATCCAATTTGAGCCAGCGGGAGGTGCAGGCAGGATAAGATCGGAACCTTTGCAAAATAGATTAACGCCTGTTGTGGTTGGTGTAATTTGCGCAGAAACGCGTAAAAAGTTACAGATCAGCAATAATGCGATTACAAATAGACTTTTTTTAATGGTACTGTTCATGGGGATGGGGATTTTTAATTTGTTTAATTAATATTGTGATGTTATGGGCACCAACACATGCGGTGCTGGCGGTTTAGGGTTTATTTTAATTGTGAAATTGAGCTGAGTACTGCAGCCATCGGCATTTTTGATGGTAAGGATACCCGAATGCGTACCTGTTGCAGCATCAAAAGGCACGGTAAAAGGAATATTGCCCAGGGGTAAAGCCTGGTTGTTTATTGATGTAAATCCTGCTGTGCCCCAACTGATGCTGTAAGTTACCGGACTGTTTACCGGATTGGAATAACTTAATGATGAGCTTGTAAAGCCCGAGCAAATTTCTGGCACTGGCCCTAATGTTAAATTGGGGGGTGATGCTACGGTTAAATTAAAATCGGTAAAATTTGAACAGATAGCGGGTCCATCAGGAATGGTATACCTGATTACTGTTGAGCCGGCAGCAAGGCCTGTTACCTCACCAGTATTAGCGTTTACAGTGGCAATGAGCGGATTAGCACTCAACCAGCTGCCTCCAGCATTTAAATTGCTTAAAGTAGTTGCAGAACCAATACAGATTTTATTTATACCGTTTGTAGAGCCTATCACAGCAATTGGCTTTACCTGAATAGCAAGTGCTGCCCGGTTAGCGCTCACACAACCCGTAGTCTGATTTACCGCTTCAATATAATAGGTGGCATTAGCAGTTAGTACAGGTGTGGTATAGTTATTACCCGTATATTTTAAATTACCCCCTGTGGCAGCATCATACCAGTTATAGGTGATGCCGGCAAGTGGATTATCTACTGAAAGATTTACCGCCGAGCCACTGCAGGAAATCACGTTGGTAGCTGAAACCGTAGGCAGCGGATTAACCTTTAATGTTACTTTTACCCGCTCCGAAATAGACGAAATACAGTTATTGCGTCTCGATTCTACATAATAAACATAATCGCCAACAGGCAATATACCCAAGTTATAAGTATTGCCTGTAAACAAAGGAGTGGTAGTGGTTTTATCTGCATACCACTTATAAGTAGTACAATCTTGCAGATTACTGATAGATAAGGTTGTAGCATGGTCAGAACATACATTAGCATTGTAAAGCTGCTGTCCATCAATTAAGGGTATCGGTTTGGGTATTACCTTGGTTACATTATAAATATGAAGTTCGGTTCCAATGGCCAGTAAACCTCCCCAGGAAATTTTTACCCGATCGAAAACAGTTGAAACCGGAAAGGAAACTTCGAATTTTGTAGTGTTTGGAATTCCTTTAATGGTTACATTTCCATTGTTAAAAGCACCGCCAGCAATGGCATCACCTAAATAGGGCTGAATGGTAAAGCCACTAAACAGACTTAACCCTCCACCGCCATCATAAACAACTTTGATCGAATCGAGCGGTTGACTTTCCTTGGCAAATATGGCAGTGAGGTAAGCTTCGTTGGCAGCCTGCAATCCGGTATTAATGGTAGCATAAGTCGTATAGGCCGGATCAGCATCTATTGCGGCATAAGGATTGCTTACCGAAGCAGTAGCATTCAGCAAACCTGCCCCATTTACCCCTGTTAATACATCAATACCTTTATCACACTCAATATCTGAAGGATTACTCTCAAGAATATAAGCCCCATATATTTCGGCGGATGCCCCAACTGAAATAACGGGTGCCGAAAATTTAACATAAACACCATTATACGCTTGAGTGGGTGTTAAAGGGATTTCTATAGCACCTGCTCCATTTAACAGCCCAATTGTAGAGGCCGAATAAAGTGAGGTTCTGGTGGCTACTTTGGTCGCTGTATTTAAATCAACAAATGTACCTATCTCAATAGTTGCTGCTACAGCTAAAAAGGAAGATGGGATAGATACCTTGATAATAACTGGTGTAGTTGCAGGAAGCAATCTCTTGCCGTTGTGGGTACCATCGGTACTAAACTCGAGGTATTGTGTAATGGAAGAAGCGCCTAGCACATTAGTTATAGATAAGGTAGATGCTGTTGAAGGATCCATATCAACTGACTTCGCATTATTGCTGATAGATACTGATCCAAGCCCCGCAGGAGCACTTTGTGAATCCTGAAAACTAGCGTATACGCGACTTTGATTCGTACACAACTGTGCATACAAAGGTCCGGAAAGGACCAATAACAGTCCTGATAATAAGAATAGACAAAAAAACCGCTTCAATTTGTTTGGGAGAGCAAAAATTCAGGGTTATCTTTTGGTTACGTAAAAATGAAGCAAACGGTTTTTTCAAACATTCATTTTATTTTTTTTAACCGCGACAAAACTAAATAACACTCATTTAATCCATGTTAAGAAACCATGCGACCACAAACAAAAAGCAAACAAATCAGGAATATTAGAAAATTAAAGGGAGGTTATTGAAAAAAATCTGAAAATGAAGCTTGATCGCCATAAATTATTTAGCAAATAATATTTGCATAAGAAAAGAGTTATTGTATCTTTGCACCCTCTCTGGAAGCTTCCACTCCAGAGTTTAAGAAAGCTTTCCAGCAATGGGAGGCTTTTCTTATTTACAAGGGTTAAGATCAATCTGGTTAATCCTTAAAAAATATATCCATGGTGATCTCTTTTTGTACTAAACCTGGGTAGTTCGTCGCATTCTTTAACCCATAAGTGGTAATCATAGTTAAAAATAACGCCTTTCTTGTTCCAGTTTGTAATTGAAATACTTTTAGTTTATTATCCAGCTCTCTTTCGTATGATTTGCTGATTTCGAAAGCTGCAACTGAAAATTTGATTTCGCAGATATTGATACAGGAATCGTTACGGTCGATCAAAAGATCGATCTGTGCATCCTGCTCCTCTTTATTTTTAGGCAGGTAACGCCATACTGATATCTCGGCATAAACATTTTCTATCCCTATGGCCTTTTTAATCTGGGCCGTATGTTTCATACAGATGCTCTCGAAAGCATATCCGCTCCAACTTTTCCATGAGGCACCCGAATAGAACTTTAACCAGGTACCCGCTCCTGTTGCCTTATTACCGTCGATAAATTTGAGGTAAAAAATAGAATACTCATCCGTAAGTTTGTATAAGGCATCTTTAGTGCTTTTACCGAAAGGAATATGTGGTGTAATAAAACCCGATTCGGCCAGTTCTGCAAGTAATTGTGTGGCGTAACCACCACTGCTTAGTTTACAGGCATTAATAATTTCGGTACGCGTTAAGCCTTTGTTTTTTTTCGCCAATGCCTGTACAATATCAATGTGGTTTTCGGCTTTATCAAAGAGGGAATAATATAGATTTTTAAATTCTTCTAGCAGCAAGCCGTCTTTGGTAAAAAATAACCGATCGATAATCTGGGCAACACTCTCCCCTGGTTCTATCTCTTTAAGGTATTGGGGGATGCCACCCATAGCCATATAAACCTGTAAAAGCTGGTATTTATCCAGTTTTATCTTTCTATGTTTCAGATAAGCAGCTGTTTCGCTAATGGTAAATGGCAAAAGTCTGATCCTTCGGGTAACACGGTTATGCAGGCCACCGCGGTTATTGATCACTTTATTAATCATCCACGAGGCAGCTGAACCACAGATCACCACAATAAGTTTCTTTTCTTTAGAGGCCCAGCTGTTCCAAAAGTTTTCGAAAGCAGGCAAAAAACCAGACCGGGCGGTATTGATCCATGGGAATTCGTCGATAAAAATGATTGTTCTTTCCTTTTTTACTAAAGGCGTGAGGTATTGGCTAAGCATTTGGAAAGCAGCGATCCAACTTTCGGGCTTGGCGAGCGGAAGTCCTCCTGTTGCTTTTGTAAGCGCCAAACTAAAATTTTCCAATTGCTGGTTTAATGTTGCATGATGAATTCCTGAAAATTCGAATGCAATTTCCTTGCTAAAACCGTTTCTGATTAAATAAGTTTTTCCAACCCGCCTACGTCCATACATGGCGATCAGTTCTGATTCGCCAGATTTCTCAATCTTATTTAACAACAATCTTTCTTCAGTCCTACCTACTACCTGCTCCATAAACAATTAATTTACAACAACAAAGGTAATAAATTTACAAGTTTTGGCGTATTACAAATAATTATATCACGCCAAAAGTGTTTTTTTTATAGTTGTTTTGGCGTATTATAAAAAACTATATCACGCCAAAACTATACATTTAATGGTAGTTTTGGCGTAACATAAAAAGGAAAATGACTTTATTTGCTCTTGAAAATAACCACAGCTAGTGGTGGCAGATCAACAATTATCGAATACTCCTGTCCATTATAACCTTCTAAGTAAGGCACAATATCCCCACGGTTATTAATGCCTCCGCCGTAATATACAATATCGTCGGTATTGAAAATTTCTTTCCACCTGGTTTTAAAAGGAACACCAATTTTATAATTCTCGCGGACTACAGGAGTGAGGTTTATGGCAATAATCAAAGTATCTTTTGCCTTTGGCCCTTTACGCATATAGGTAAATACCGATTCGTTTGCATTATCGGCATCGAGCCACTGGAAACCTTCGTAGCTAAAGTTGAAATGATATAAAGCAGGTTCTTTCCTGAACAGGAAATTTAAGGCTTTAACCGTTTCCTGCATGCCTTTATGTGGCGGATATTGCAGCAAATGCCAATCTAAAGATTGTGTAAAATTCCATTCGTTGGTTTGGCCAAACTCATTCCCCATAAACAGCAATTTTGCTCCTGGATGGGTAAACATGTAACCGTAAAGCGCCCTTAGGTTGGCGAATTTTTGCCAGTCGTCGCCAGGCATTTTATACAGCATAGGCGATTTGCCGTGCACCACCTCATCATGCGAAAAAGGCAGCATAAAGTTTTCGGTAAAGGCATAAGTCATGCTAAAGCTCAACTGGTGGTGATGGTGTTTCCGGCCAAGGGTATCTACTTTAAAATATTTAAGCGTATCGTTCATCCAGCCCATCATCCATTTCATTCCAAAACCCAATCCGCCATTATGCACCGGATGGGTTACCCCCGGATAAGTACTGCTTTCTTCGGCAATGGTCTGCACGCCTTCAAAATTACCATAAACGGCCACATTCAAATCCTGCAGAAACTGGATGGCACCAATATTTTCACTTCCACCGTATTCATTAGTGGCAGCATCACCATCTTCTCTTGAGAAATTAAAATATAACATAGAGGCCACGGCATCAACCCTCAATCCATCGGCATGATACTGATCTAACCAGAACAAAGCATTACTGATGAGGAAAGAGCGTACCTCGTTCCGATCATAATTGAAAATGTAGGATTTCCAATCAGGATGAAAGCCTTTTTTCATATCGGCGTGTTCGTAGAGATGCGTACCGTCGAACTCATATAAACCATGCCTATCGCCGGGGAAATGAGAAGGAACCCAATCGAGTATTACGGCAATATTGGCTTTGTGTAGTTCATCAATCAGGTACATTAAATCCTGCGGTGAACCATAACGCGAGCTGGCACCAAAATAACCTGTAATCTGATATCCCCAGCTAGGAAAATAAGGGAATTCCATTACCGGCATCAGCTCTACATGGGTAAAACCCATTTCTTTTACATAAGGTACGAGCCTGCTGGCTACTTCCCTACAGTTCAGTACGCGCTCAGGGTTATCGGGATCACGCTCCCAGGAACCCAAATGTATTTCGTAAACGGAAATGGGTTGATCTAAAGCATTGATTTTTGCCCTTTTATTAAGCCAGGCTTTATCTTTCCAGGTATAATCGGTATCCCAAACGATACAGGCCGTTTGCGGTGGATGTTCCCATCTGCGGGCATAAGGATCACCTTTTAAATGTTCTGATTCATCAAAGCCTTTAACAAAGTATTTATACACCTCGCCTTTTGCAATGCCAGGAATAAAACCTTCCCAAATGCCCGATTTATCCCAGCGCTTGTTTAGCGGATGCGATGAATTGCTCCAATCGTTAAAATTACCAACCACACTTACATTGATGGCATTTGGCGCCCAAACTGAAAAATAGGTTCCGGCTGTAGCGTCAACACTAATTAAATGCGAGCCCATTTTTTCATACAGCCTAAAATGTTTCCCAACAAGGAAAAGATCAATGTCGTAATCGGTAAATAAACTGTGTGCCCAAACGGATTTCTTTTTATCGATTTTTGGTAAGGCTGCTTTTTTTGCTGACATAGATATTTTGGCTAGATAAATGAAGCCCCAAACACTAAACAGCATTTGGGGCTAAATGTTACAGACTTAAGATCTGAATTTCTAAGAAATTTTTATTGCATTTGAAATGCAGGATGTTCTGATCGTCGGTATAAAAATCCTGAACTTCTTTATTATCTATGATGATCTTTTTAACCTGGAATTTTACGCCGATAATATTGCAAACATAAAATTCGTAATTTGGTGTATATAACCCTTCGTTACGCTGGTTAACCTTAATGGCCTGACTATCTCCTTTTACGGTAAATTTCTTTTCCAGGTAAATATCCTGTTCGTAGGCAAAGGTATCGCCGTGATCTTCGTACATGTACGAGTTCACTTCGTAATCGCTATGATAAATATTCAGGATTACCTCGGTGATCGATTTTTCATCCACATACTGCATTACCGGATACTCTGGCAAAACGGTACCTGCACGCACAAACATTGGCATACTGTCTATCTTGGCATCAACGGTATATTCATTACCGCCATCCAGTATTTCGTTGGTCCAGAAATTGTACCATGTTCCTTTTGGCAGGTATACTTTTCTTGAGATTGCACCTTGTTCTAAAACCGGGCAGATCAACAGCTTATCACCATAACAGAATTCATCCTGACGGAAACTGTTGCTGATATTTTCCTGCTCTAACATAACCAATGGCCTTAAAATCGGGAAGCCGTAACGATGATGCTCCCAGAACACAGAATATAGATACGGCATTAAACGGTACCTTAACTCGATAAACTTACGGTTAATGTCTTCGAAAAATTCGCCAAAGCTCCAGGGTTCACGCTCAGCTGTATCGCCTGCAGAGTGTGCCCGCATAAAAGGAGAAAAAGTACCCAATTGAATCCAGCGGGTAAACAATTCACCATCCGGTTCGCCACTAAAGCCGCCAATATCTGTTCCGCAGAAAGGCACACCAGAAACAGACAAGCGCTGACACTGGATATTACCTATTTTCAGGTGTTCCCAGGTAGCAATATTATCACCCGTCCAAACGCTGGCATACCGCTGCATACCAGAGTAACCTGCCCTTGTAATGGTAAAGGGACGTTTATTGCGCATCAGTTTTTTAAGCCCTTCGTAAGTAGAGCGTACCATTTGCATACCGTAAACATTGTGTGCTTTACGGTGCGAACCACGGTAACCATCATAGTTATGGCGTACATCGTTAGGGAAAGTCCCCGAACCGAATACTGCAGGTTCGTTCATATCGTTCCAGAAACCTGCCACGCCCATATCTACCAATTCCTTGTACAGATTGCCCCACCAGGCACGTACTTTTGGATTGGTAAAATCAGGAAATTGGCAACGGCCTGGCCAAACATGCCCTTCCATATAGTAATCATCGCTGCGGCGACAGAAAAATCTTTTCTCTTTACCTTCTTTAAAAACCCAGTAATCATCATCAACCTTAATTCCCGGATCGATCATTACAACGGTTTTAAAACCATCATCAGAAAGTTCTTTGATCATCCTGCGTGGATCTGGAAAATATTTTTTATTCCAGGTAAAACAGCGGTAACCGTCCATATAATCGATATCCAGGTAAATGGCATCACAAGGAATTTTACGGTCTCTGAACTGTTTAGCTATTTCTTTAACCTTTGTTTCGGGATAATAACTCCAGCGGCACTGCTGATAACCTAGTGTCCATTTTGGAGGCATAGGATGCGTTCCGGTTAAGGTTGCATAACGTTTAACCACATCCATAATGTGTGGCCCGTGGATATAATAATACTGCAGTTCGCCACCATCAGCCCAGAAACTGGTTTTATTTACATCTTCGTTCCCAAAATCAAAATACGATTTAAAGGTATTATCGAAAAAGATACCATAGGCAGCCTGATTGTGTAAACCGATATAGAAAGGTATAGTTCTGTATAGCGGATCCTGGTTCCAGCCGAAAGAATAGGCGTCGGTATTCCAGTTTTCGAAACGGCGGCCACGCAGGTTAAAATTGCCCGATTTATCACCTAAGCCAAAGAAATTTTCTTCAGGATGGCATTTTTTAGTTGCATAAATGTAATAACCGCCAAAATCTACATTTTCTTCCCAGTGCATGGAGTTGGCTTCGTCAACCATCACCACATTGGTAATATTATCAGAGAAAGAAACATGAAAATTTGCTTTTTCGATCTTGCAGGTTACAGAGTGTGTAGAAATGGTATAGTGATCTTCGTGCTCCTGCATTTTAAAAACAGAAACTTTTTGATCTACTTCCGGTACAGCGTAAGAAAAATCATCCAGAAAAACGCCATGTGGCGCAAGGCGCACCCTGATAATATCATCACTTACTACCCTTACCTCTACCCTTGCATCGCCATCTGAAAAATAAAAACGGTTACCTTCTTTCTTTACTTTTTTAACTTCGCCGAGGTATTGTTTAACGATTGGTTTTACCGATATATCAACCGGATTGTTTAAATGCTGTATTTCCTGCTCTTTTTCGATCAGGTCATTTGTTTCATTCGGTTTGTCGTTTTGCGCTTCCATCCTTATTTATTCAAATTTTTAAATTCATAGCTCTTAAACCGGGATGTGCTTAAGAAAGTACTATAATACAAATATTTTATAAAAGGGATGTAGCTTTTTTATAAAAGATGCATTTAATAGTGTAAGTTTTACACTAACCTAGGTTATTTAATAAGGAGATCACTAAGATAAATGTAAATCTAATATAGCTAAAAGGTGTTCAAAGATGTAACTTTAGAGCAGGATAAACGAAAGATAACCGTTTATCCCGTTTTAATTTGACACTTTATTTAGCGATTAATAAATCAAATTATAAACATAAAATTATAAACATTTTTGTTTATTTTTGATTATGGAAAAATTGATCAGTAAATTTAAAGGAATCCATCCAGGGATTATTTTGGAACGGGAACTTAAAAGGAAAGGATTTAAAAAAGGTCCCTTCGCACTTTCACTGAATGAATATCCACAAACTTTAAATGACATTACAAAAGGCAAAAGAGGGATAACAGCCTCTCTTTCGATTAAATTAGACCAGAGTCTTGGCTTGGAAGAAGGCACCATGTTCCTACTCCAGGCCTATTATGAAATACAAAAAGAAAAAGACAAAAAAACTTCAAACGATAAACCTGATTTTTCAATTATTAGACAGATTCTCTTTTGGGACACTGAGTTCGAAAAAATAAACTGGCAAAAACAATATCAAGCAGTTATTAAAAGGGTAATGGAGCGGGGAAATGATGATGAAAAAGATGAAATAATCAGATTTTACGGGAAACAAAAAGTTGATAAGGTTAAAATGACCGATAATTCCTTTAACCTAAGAAAATCATAGCATAAATAATTATGTATTGGAATACAGTTAATCAACTATTAAAAAAGACTTTACTTGAGCTGATGCAGGTTCCCGAATTAGCAGAGTTTAGATTGGTTGGTGGAACTGCACTAAGTCTTTATCTTGGTCATCGTTTATCAGTTGACATAGACCTTTTTACTGATGCAAAGTACGGATCAATTGATTTTGAACGCATTGAAAGACTGTTAAGAAAAAAGTTCAATTATGTTCAAGGCGATTTCGGACTATTTGCCGGTTTAGGAAAATCCTACCTTGTTGGCACAGAAAAAGACAATGTTGTTAAACTTGACCTCTTTTACAGTATGGATCCATTTTTTGAAAAACCCGTATATCAAGAAAAAATCCGGATGGCGTCCATACCAGAAATTATTGCAATGAAGATGGATATTGTACTAAGAGGCGGGAGAAAAAAAGACTTTTGGGATCTGCACGAACTTTTAGACATTTATAACCCAACAGCAATGATCGAACTGCATAAAAAACGTTTCGAATGGACGCACGATGAAGTTCAGATCAGGGAAAACTTCACTAATTTTCATCAGGCAGATAATGATTTTGATCCAATCTGTCTAAAAGGAAAAATCTGGGAATTTATAAAGGAAGATCTAACCGAAGCAATGGATAAATAAAATTAACCGAATCACCTAAAGAATAGCGTTAAAAAAAATCAAGGCAAATTTTAACATAAGATAACATCGGTTACCGCAAAAAACTTTTCATTAAAACCTATATTGCATTTTTAACAATGCTCATTAATAGCTTTACCAATAGCGCTAACATGAAAAAAATTGCCGTCGCCTTAATCTTTGCCTCGTCATTTCCACTATTTACCCTCGGGCAAACAAAAAACTTAAAAAACTTTACCATTTCCGGAGAGGTAAATATTGATACAGGAACTGTTCAAATCATCCCTAATGAATTAAACACAGCGCTTTATCCAACTGGCTTTAAACCGGTAACGGCCAAAATAAATAATGGAAAGTTCAAATTTAACGGACAGATAGATGGTCCCGTATGGATGTACTTTAAAATTGGAGACAAATATCAATCTGCGGGTACAGCTATAAGCACAGGAGCGCAGCAGATTTCTATTGATACTGCATTAAATTACGGAGATCCAATAAATGATAATCTGGTTATGAAGGATGCTAAGAGTTATGACAAGGCATTTAAGAGTGTAGAGGACCAACGCAAGCAATATCGGTTACATTATGATAGTTTGTTTAATATTTATGGCAGAAAATTCCCTGAAGAACTTGAGCTTAAATCAATGAAAGAGCTAAAAGCGACTTATGCTTTTCATGATGCTACACTTTTCTCGTTTGTTAAGGAAAATCCAAATTCTTATTATGCGCTTTACAAATTGTACGCCCTTTTAAATTTTGGTTATAATGCTACGTTGGGAAATACCTTTGAACGTTTTTCACCTTTGCTCAAAACATCAAGGCTTGGCCAGGCTACCTTGCAACGGATTTTATCTTCGAAGCAGATAGCTATTGGAGAAACACTACCAAACTTTAACATTGTTGATTTAAAAGAAAAAAAAATTGCAGGCAACCATTACGATTCAAACAAATTAACACTTGTAGATATGTGGTATAGCCATTGCATGCCTTGTATCGCACAGTTTGAAGACTTAAAAGCTATCAGAAATGCATTCCACGATAAGGGATTCGAAATCATTGGAATATCAACAGATAAAACTAAATATGTAGAAGATTGGAAACTTGCTATCGATAAATATAAACTAACATGGCCTCAATATTTAGATTTGAACGGCATTGAAACCAGCAAATATGGTGTCCATATTTTCCCAACAAGTTTGTTGGTTAACCAGCAAGGTAAGATTGTAGCTACCGGACTTTCTACTGTGGAGTTGAAGGACTTTTTGAAAAATAATCTTTAGAACTAGTACTGTCAAACGACTAGATGTGCATAAAAAAAGCCCTTCATACATTAAGCATGAAGGGCTTTTAAGCGTCATTAGAATTCTTATGGGTTAAAGCTATAAGCTATATAATAAATTGCCCCGGCTGATGGGTTTCCGTAAGAAGTAAAATAATATTTGTTCAATACGTTCGAGCCACCCAGTTTAATTACCGATTGTACCGAAGGGATTCTTAAACTAACCTGCGCATCAAGCGAGCTATAGGCTGGCACCTGACCTGAGGCAAAAGAAGAATTCCAGTAGAACTGATCCTGCCAACGGTAAGAAACGTTGAAACCAAAGTTTTTGATGATTTCTTTATTGCCAAGGCCCAGGTTGTAACGGATTTTTGGCGTATTGAAATCGTTAATGTAATTTTCAGGAAGATCGCCAATCTGGTTATAAGAAACGTTACCACTAATGGCATATTTACCAACCAGATAATCCAGTCCTAAAGCAGCACCATATGAAGTTACTTTGCCTGCTGCATTTACGGGAACACCGAATTTAACAAAACTTCCGTTCACGTTCTGATATACATCAACAGCGGTAATAAAATCTTTATAAATGTTGTAATAGCCATAGGCATCAATTAATAAATTAGGAAGGATTAAGCCTTTATAACCTAATTCGTAAGACTGAACACTCTCCGGACGGACACCTTTTGCATCAAAAGTATATTGCTGTAAAAGTGCCTGATTAGGCGCTCCGCTTGCTGCCGAAGCTAAAAACGCACGGTAACTTACATCTGTAAATGGTTTGTTGCTATCAAGATGATATTTACTGAACATAATTTCTGGTAAACCACCAATCAGTCTTTGAGATCCACCACCTACTGAAAGGTCGATATATTGGTTTTGCGTAGTTGGATTACGATAGCCTGTTTGGTATGAAACCCTGATGTTGTTGTTTTTAGCTACTGTGAACACACCTGTTATTCTGGGAGTAAACCTGCCTTCAAAATTCTGGCTTTTATCATAACGGCCGGCAAAAGTAAATTTAACTTTATCGTTAAAGAGTTTTTTACCAATCTGTGCAAAAGCACCGTATTCTTTAATATCGATAGATTCGTTTAAATCATTAAAAATGGTACCTGCAGAATTTAAATCATATAAACGATAAGATGCACCTACCTGAAATTCCACAACCTTATTAAAAAGGTTGGTGAAGTTGTACATACCTTCGTAATGGTAAAGGTTCGATTTATCATCGAATTTAGCGCCGTAAATACTTTTAGAAGGATCAACAGCGTTAATATTGGTCGCACTGATGGTGGTGTTCAAAATTTTATCTTTTGCTACCTCATACTGTGCGCTGCCTGGCACAAAACGTCCCTGATCGGCAACGCTCCTGGCAAAAGCCTGTGCCTGTGCATCTGTTTGTCCCGCAGCCCTTGCACCTACATAATTACCGATATACTGTGGAAACCACGTAGTTGATGGTTTAGATACCTCATTGATGTAACTTCCTAAAATCGAAGAGATATAAGAATCGCCGGAACGTTCCTGGGTAGTGTAGGCTTTTAAGAAAAAGTCTTCCCCTTTTAACTCCAGTTTGTATTGCCCGATGTTAAAATTACGCAATGAATAACGGTCAGAACCGGTATAAACTGAGGTTCCCGTTCCCCAATTGGCCTGACCCACTACCTGAACCGTATTACTGATGTTATAATATAATGCTCCTGATGCTTTTAACGATTTGGTATCATAATCAACCAGGTTTTCTTCATTGTATCCTGTCCTGGAAATATTTTGATCAGGAATTAAACCTGCTTTTAAACCTACATAAAAAGGGAGGTAATTTTGTACGGTAGAACGTAAAGCTGCTGGTAAAGTGGCCAAAAACCCTGCCTGTTGTGCCGCATTTGGAATGGCTGCACCAAAAGCACCATCCAATGTTGATTTAATATTCGGAATTAAACCACCTGTTGCCGCATTGATACCAGCTATGGTTCCATTTTGAACACTCAAGGCCACATTACGCATATTCTGGCTCACTTCATCACCATATACATTGATACCGTCATAGTTAGGATCGCTGTTTCTGTCTCCAGATTTCGCTGTTCTTGCAACCCTGTCGAAGTTTGAATAGTTGTTGCCGAACCAGTCTTTGGCCTGTAAAAACGAGAATGCTGCTTTTACACCGAACTTATTGTTCCACGATCTTGCCACACGTACATCCAGTTGTTTAAACGGCTGTACCTTGCTGTTATCATCGTTAACGTGGTTTATGCCGGTTTTAAACTGAAAACTATTCCCTGGATATTTAAAAGGATCTTTAGATGTCATTAATAAAGTACCATTTATACCGCCAGCACCATAAAGTGCCGATGAGGCACCCGGCAATAACTCAACATTATCCACATCAAGTTCGGTGATGCCCACAATATTACCTACCGAGAAATTCAGGCCCGGCGCCTGGTTATCCATTCCATCAATATATTGGTTAAAACGCGTGTTTCCGTTCGAATTGAATCCACGGGTATTGATTGATTTAAAAGTTAAACTCTGTGTACTGCTTTCTACACCTTTCATATTATTTAAGGCATCATAGAATGATGGAGCGGCTATTTCCCTGATCGAGGCTGCACTCATCCGTTCAATAGAAACCGGCGATTCCAAAATACGTTCTGGCGTACGTGAAGCCGAAACCACCACATCACCACCTAATACAACAGCAGTTTCAATTTCGAAGTTAATACCTGTAGTACTTCCGGTAATCTGTTGTTCAACTGTACCGTAACCCACATAAGAGGCTACTAAAGTAAAAGGGACTTTTGCTGTTGTGGTAAAACTGAAACTTCCATTGCTTGTAGAGGCTGTACCGCCTGATTGGCCTTTGATGGTTAAACTTACGCCTGCAAGGCCTTCTTTTGATTGCTTATCTTTCACGGTTCCGCTCACCGTAATGCTCTGTGCCTGTGCAGCAACATTAATTGTGCACATCAATAATAACACATAGAAGATCTGTGTAAAAATTCTGCTCATAAAAGATTGTTAATTTGGTTATTGGGTGATTAGTTAATTCTGTTGTTTGTATTATTAGTTATATAAACTTAAACTCTTTTTTTGAATTAAACAAATTATGTTAGCATAATAATCTCAATGTAAATTATAATTTTGATTGATATACAGTTTGTTGTATTTTGCATTGAACATAAACCGTCATTTTGCGCTATCTTAGTGAACTGACTTGTTAGCTAACCATTATGAATAAAATTAAGACCTTATTCTGCGTCATCGTTCCGATAGCACTAGCTTTTTTATTTAATACCAAATTAGGTAGTACACCTCCTTTGTTAAAATTCCTTAATCCTTTTATGGGTTTCTGGCAAAATGCAGAGAATAATCACTTTATGTTTAACCATAAAGCGAAAATTAAAGGAGCGATAGATAAAATCGAAATCGTTTTTGACGACCGCATGATCCCACATATTTTCGCTCAAAACGATCACGATCTTTACCTGGCACAAGGTTACGTAACCGCTATGCACCGCCTCTGGCAGATGGATTTCCAGACGCGTTTTGCAGCAGGCAGAATCAGTGAAGTGGTGGGCAGTAAAGCCATTGAGGTTGACCGTTACCAACGCAGAATGGGCATGGTGTACGGTGCCGAAAATTCTTTAAAAGGCATGATGGCCGATCCAAAAGCAAAAGAAATGATCCTCGCTTATACCGAAGGGATCAATGCTTATATCAAAACGCTTTCGCATGCCAATTATCCTTTGGAATATAAAATACTCGATTTTAATCCGGAAGACTGGACACCTGTAAAATGTGCTTTACTGCTAAAGCAGATGTCGGCCGTTTTGGCGATGGGATCAGACGAATTTTACATGACCAACATCCTGAAAAAATTCGGGCCGGAGGTGACCAAAAATCTTTTCCCTGATTATCCTTTCCGCGAGGATCCGATTATCCCCGTGGGCACCAAATGGAATTTCTCGCCACTACCCATTCCTAAAACACCTGAGAGCTTTACACAGGCCCAAACCGGCGAGGTAAAAACAAAAGAAAAGGTAGAAGGTATCGGCAGTAATAACTGGGCGCTATCTGGGGCTAAAACGGCTTCGGGTTACCCAATTTTGGCAAACGATCCGCATTTAGATTTAACGCTTCCATCAATCTGGTACCAGATACAATTACACGCCCCTGGCGTAAATACCTATGGTGTTTCCCTGCCTGGTGCACCTGGGGTTATTATCGGCTTTAATCAGAAAATTGCCTGGGGCGTAACCAATGTAGCTGCTGATGTACTGGATTTTTATCAGATCAAGTTTAAGGATTCATCACATAACGAGTACTGGTACAATAACCAGTGGAAAGCGACAAAGAAACGCTTGGAAACGATCAAAATCCGCGGTGGAAAAGATGAAATAGATACCGTTTATTACACCCATCATGGTCCCGTGGTTTACTTTCAGAAACCAAAATATGGCAGGGCCGATAATGTACCGGTTGGCGATGCGTTAAGGTGGATTGCCCATGAAGAATCGAATGAGCTGATGACTTTTTATTACCTCAACCGGGGAAAAAATTATAACGATTACCGCAAAGCGTTAACTTTTTATACCGCACCTGCTCAGAATTTTGTTTTTGCCAGTGTGGATAACGATATCGCCATTACCCCAAATGGTAAATTTCCTTTGAAATGGAAAGACCAGGGTAAATTTATCCTTGATGGTTCCGACCCGGCTTACGATTGGCAGGGCTGGATCCCAAATGCGCAGAACCCAACGGTAAAAAATCCACCGCGTGGTTTTGTAAGCTCGGCCAACCAATCTTCTACCGATACCACTTATCCATATTACATCAACTGGGAATTTTCGCCCTATGAACGCGGCAAAAGGATTAATGATCGTTTATCGGCCATGAATAAGGCCACCATGGATAGTATCCGCTTAATGCAGACTGATAATTATAGCATTTTGGCCCAAAACCTGGTTCCAGCATTATTACCTTTATTAAATAACGAACAGTTAAACGCCACGCAAAAGGAAGCATTATCTTATGTGAACAAATGGAACAAACGTTATGATGCGCACGAAATTGCAGCCAGCGTATTCGAAATATGGACTAAACGTTTAACTTACGATATCTGGGCGGATGAATTTGAGGTAAAAGGAATCCCGATGCGTTACCCATCCAGAGACCGCACGGTAGAAATGATTCTAAAAGAACCAAATGCATCCTGGTACGACAACATCAACACACCTAAAAAAGAAACACTTACTGATCTGGTAAATGAATCTTTTAAATATAGCTGCGACAGTTTGGAAAGGCGTTTTGGACCGATCAACAAAGATTGGGACTGGGCAAATGTAAAACAGAGCAATGTACCTCACCTGGCGAAAATACCAGGATTCGGATCTAAAATTTTACAGATCGGAGGTGCAAAATCGACAATTAATGCGTTGGGTGAAAGCAATGGCCCTTCATGGAGAATGGTGATTGAGCTTGGTAAAACGCCAAAAGGACACGGTGTTTATCCCGGGGGCCAATCGGGTAACCCCGGAAGTAAATTCTATGATAACATGATCGATACCTGGGCAAATGGTAAACTATACGATCTGTTTTATATGCAAAGTCCTGACGATAAATCGGGCACAGTTATCTCTCGTTTAAAAATTTCTAAATAGGTAAAATGGTTTTCATCGTTATCGCAATAATCTGCTTTTTCTTACAAATGATCGCTCCCTGGTGGACCATCATTGTAATTTCCTTCGCTACCTGTGGTATCATTGGCAAAACAGGAAAAATAGCCTTTTGGCAATCGTTTCTTGCTATTTTCTTACTCTGGATCGGTTATGCACTTTTTAAGAGTCTCCCTAATGACAATGTACTTGCCAGCCGTGTGGCGGTAATGACGGGCATAAAACTTTGGTGGGCATTATTATTGGTTACCGGTATTTTAAGCGGTTTGGTGGCTGGCATTAGTGGTTATTGCGGATATCAGTTCCGTATGGCCATGCTGGCGAAAAAAACTGACGAAAAAATAGCATAATGCTTTGTACTTTTGCAGCGTGAATTTAACAGCTGAGGATATATTTTCTATAAAAAGTGCGGATGAGTTTAATATGCTTGCCCTGAATATTTTTAAATTACAGGCGCAGAACTGTAATGTTTACCGCGAATATATCTTTCATTTGGGGGTTGATGCTGATGAAATAACAGAAGTGGCGCAGATTCCATTTCTACCGATCAGTTTTTTTAAAAGCCATTCAGTATTGAGCAATTCAGCTCCTGTAGAAATCACTTTCAGCAGCTCGGGCACAACAGGTATGGTGCAGAGCAGCCACCATGTAACCGATGTAAAACTGTATGAACAAAGTTATCTGCAGGCCTTTACCGAGTTTTATGGAGATGTTGCCGAATATTGCTTTTTAGCGCTGCTTCCTTCCTACCAGCAACGTTCAGGCTCGTCTTTGATCTATATGGTGAACGATCTGATTGAAAAAAGTGAGCATCCACAAAGTGGCTACTTTTTATACAACCACGATGAACTGTTGCAAACCCTGCTCGATCTGCAATCGAAAAAACAGAAAACCGTTTTAATTGGTGTTACCTATGCCTTGCTTGATTTCATTGAAAATTTTGATATCAATTTCCCTGAACTGATTGTAATGGAAACCGGCGGCATGAAAGGCAAACGCAAAGAAATGGTGCGCGAAGAGCTGCATGAACAGTTAACCAAAGGATTTGGCGTAAAAGCCATCCACAGTGAATACGGGATGACAGAATTACTTTCTCAGGCTTATTCTCTAGGTGAAGGTATTTTCAACTGTCCAAACTGGATGAAGGTGCTGATCCGCGATACCAATGATCCTTTGAGTTTAATCCAAAATGGCAGAACCGGTGGAATTAACGTAATCGATCTGGCAAACATCAATTCATGCTCATTTATTGCCACCCAGGATTTAGGCAGGATCAATCCCGATCAAAGTTTTGAAGTACTGGGCAGGTTTGACAATGCGGATATAAGAGGATGTAACCTTTTGGTACAGTAATTAATTTACCTTATCAGAACAACTGGCGCAGATACCGGTAGCAATCAGGTTTAAATGCTCTACTTTAAAGCCTGCAGGAACTTTTAACGCCGGAATTTTAACGGCATCTAAACAATAAATTTTATGGCAGTTATCGCAGTTAAAATGCACATGCTCATCATGATGCTCGTGCGCACTGCAACCATCCGAACAGATGGCATAATTTGCTGTTCCCTGTTGATCTAAAACCTTATGGATAATCCCTTTTTCTTCAAAAGCCTGCAATACGCGGTACAAGGTAACGCGATCTGCATCTTTACCCATTACCTGTTCTAAATAGGGCTGTGAAGTTGCTGAATCTCTCCCGCTCAAAATTTCCAGCACCTGTAACCGTGGCGCAGTTCTTTTTAATCCGTTTTTAACTAAAAGTTTTTCGAAACGCTCTGTTTTGTTTTCCATAGCAATACAAAAATAAGCAATTAATTAATGAGTTTGGCATTTTTGATGGTGATTGGTGGGGCATAACTCGCATCCTTCTGTTCTAATTTCAAAATTCCCTTTACGTGGATCGGTTTTTCGCTGTAAGCTGTAGCATTTTCCATTTCTATCATAATCATCACCGGAACACCGTTCTGTCCACAAAAATAACATTGATTAATTGGTAGCGTGGCCAGCAAGAATTTCTGTTGTTTCTGTCCGCTTTTTATAGGGATCAGGTAACCTGTGAGGTCAAATTCGCGGTTATCAAAACGTTTTATCGATTCAGAGAACATCGGAAAAAGTTCGTTCTTTTCGGTCAGCTCGAATTTTACAGAACCGATTACATCCCAGTTTAGAGAACGCAACTGATCGTTAGGATTATGTTTCTGTGTTTGCGCTACAGCAACGTTCACCAATAACAAAAGCAAAATAAAATATAGCTTTTTCATTTTTTCACGGCATCTAATAAAAAAAAGGTAGATCGGCTATCACCCGAATCATTAATTACAAATTTTCCTTTAAGGGTAATGGGTTCTTCTGTCCAGGTAACCGGCTTTAACGTTTTAACCTCTATCATCGAGGGGATATCACCCGTACCGCAGTAAGGGCAGGAAGCAACGGGCACAATTGAAAACATAAATTCGGTAAAGCTATTGCCAACTTTTGTAGGGATAATAAAACCAGGCAGTTCGATCACCTTATTATTGATTGCTTTTAACGCGGGTGGAAAAATTGCCTGCCATACCAGCGGTTTAACCTGTTTATCATACTTCAGGCCAATCAGGTTCCAGGTGGGCGTACGCATATCGGTATGTACATTTACCTGTGCAAAGCACGTAAAAGAGATCAATATCAGTAAAACCGTTATATATTTTTTCATCATAACTGTTTTGCATTTAAAAGAAAAAACTCGCTCCGGTCATCACCCGAATCGTTAATGATGAATATTCCTTTGAGTTTGACTGGTTTTTCTGTAATGGGAATAGCTGTCATCATTTTTACCTGGATCATTGCAGGAATATCGCCCGAACCACAATAAGGGCAGGAAGCGATTGGTACAATGGAGAACATAAATTCGCTGAATTTAGCGCCTACTTTGATGGGGATGATGTAACCCGGCAGTTCGATTACTTTATTGTTTAAAGCTTTTAAAGCAGGTGGGAAAACACTTCCCCATTTGCCAGGTGCAAGTTCGGCATCATACCTCATCCCGATGATATTCCAAGTTGGCGTACGCAAGTCAGTGTGTACCCGAACCTGCGCCGCCATTACCTGGAAACCTAAACATAAAAAAACTAACAAACCTAATTTCTTCATCACTTAACGGTCTTTCGTTAAAGTTGCGGCAATATCAACCTTGTATATCTGCATGGCTGGAATAAGCGAGGCCAGGGAGCCAATAAACAGGCCGATCCATATTAAATAAATTTCCTGCGGAACAGCGGTTAGTCCCGTTAATTTCGCCTGTGAGGATTCCTGATAAGCCCCGATTACCTCGAGGGCAATATGTCCGATCAATAAGCCCAAACAGGCACCGATCAGTGTAACCAAAATGCCTTCAAACATCACCAGAAAAAACAGTTTAGATTTGGATGCACCCAAACAGCGCATCACTGCCAGATCATATTTCCGCTCTTTCATGGCATTATACAAGCTGATGAAAATACTTAGTGCAGCTATGACCATTATAAACACCGCGAACCATTGCAGTGTATCAATCCCAACTCCAATCAGTGAAAAAAGCCTGGTGCTTTCCATCGCTGGTGAGGCCGCCTGCATATTGGTACTCTGGTTTACCATCCTTGGAAAGAGAATAACCGACATCGGCGATTTATACTGGATCAATAAGGCCGTAATCTGTTTATCATTAATTTCTTTGGCTTCCGCTGCCGGGGAATGATGGCTTTCCTTATGTTTTTCTTCATGCATTTTGTACACACTGCCAATATTGGTCAGGATCAGGTTATCGGTAATGTTGCCCTGCGGCTTTAAAATTCCCTTTACCAAATAGGCGTGCTGTTTATGGATATCACCATTGCCGGTTAAACCATGCGCACCAAAAAAAGAATCGCCAATTTTCAGTTTCGATTCAGAGGCTACTGTACTGCCAATGGTTACCTCTAAATCTTTGCGCCAGAAATCCCCTCTCTGGATGGATAAACCATAAAGATGACTGAAAGTGGTATCGGTGCCCACAATGCGGTATCCATTGTAATTATCACCCAGGGCCAACGGAACAGCCCGTTTAACCATTGGGTTATGTGCCAATTGGTAAGCATCTTTAGCCGGGATATTGCCTGTTGGGTAATCGATGTGGTAAATGCTGCTTAATATCAATTGCAATGGGCTTCCCTTAGCCCCCACCACAAGATCGATATCCTTCGCATTTTTTTCGAGTTTATTGCCAATCTGATTGGATGCCAGAAAAAGTATGGATAAGATGCCCACACCAAAAGCAACTAAAATAATGTTCAGGATGGTGGTCAGTTTATTCCTGACGAGGTTTTTGCTGCTGATTGTAAAAATATTCATTAGAGTAGATAGGTTTTAGCAATATGGTCCCGAACCCTTTGATCGTGCGTAGCAATAATCAGCGCAGCACCGTTATCTTTCGCCTGGCTGGTCAACATCTTAATTACCTGCGCCGCATTTTCATCATCCAAACTAGAAGTAGGTTCATCAGCAATCAACAGGTCGGGTTTATTCACCAATGCCCGCGCTACCGAAACCCGTTGCAACTGCCCCTGGCTCAGTTCATCCGGATACCTTTTGGCTAATTCTATAATGCCAAGCTCTTTTAAAAGTGAAAGGTTGCGTTCTCCATCGATCGGTAAACCGGCCATTACCGCGGCAAGCTCCAGGTTATCAAGTACATTAAGCGAGCGGATAAGGTGGGGCCTTTGAAAAATGATACCAATATGCCTTCCCCTAAAACGGTCCATATTCCTTGCAGTTAAATCATAGAGATTGGTATTGTTGATCAAAATCTCACCATGCGTTGGCTTTAACAAACCAGAAATGATATTCAGTAAGGTACTCTTGCCACAGCCCGATGCACCAAGTAAAAGCCATTGCTCCATATCTGCGATTTCCCAATCAGGGAATTTTATTCTTCTTCCCTGCTCATAAACATGAGATAATGATTTGATGTTAATCATGAGGCACCACCTTTTGCATTTTTTTCACCATGATATTTTTGATGGCATAACGCCTGTAAAGTTCTATGCCATCATTTGTGCCGTGCTTACACGCAGGATTCAACATCGTGATGAACAGCAAGGCAGGAATAAAAAGGATTTTATAATTTTTAGACATAAGGCTATTTTTAGTGTTGATGATCTATCGGGCAGGATTTGAGCATCCGCAGGTTGATGAAATGTGCAGCAGCAATGGTAAAGCCACCTAGTGGGATCAAAACAGGCTCCAACAGCTCAATCCCAGAGAAATGCCCCATTGCAATACAAGCAAAACCTGCAATAAGCACTAAAATTGGTATAATGCGGCGGTGCTGTTTCCGGTAAGCAGAACTTAAACTCCAGATACCCAGAATCAATGAAACCACGATCATCGTAATTTCAACCGCTTCGTTGGCCAAAAAGCCCATACCCCACATTGGTAATACAGTAATCAAAAATGGCAAAGCTGCACAATGTATGGCACAAAGTGTTGAGGCGGTAATACCGATCCGGTCGAGGTTGATTTTGTAGCTCCGTAATTTCATTAAAAATAAATTTAGCCCACAAATATAAAAGCAATACAGTTGCATTTAAAATATTCAACACTATATTTGCAACATAATTGCATTAACATGATAAAGAAATTACCGGTAACCGTATTAAGCGGTTTCCTGGGCAGTGGCAAAACCACTTTACTAAACGCTATTTTAAAGAATAAGCAAGATTTAAAAGTAGCCGTAATTGTGAACGACATGAGCGAGGTAAACATTGATGCCTCTTTGGTTAAAAACCAAAACACCCTATCCAAAACGGAAGAGCGGTTGGTAGAAATGAGCAATGGCTGTATCTGCTGTACTTTGCGGGAAGATCTGATGATCGAAGTGGAAAAACTGGCAAAAGAAAACCGTTTCGATTATTTGTTGATCGAAAGTACCGGAATATCAGAACCTATCCCTGTAGCACAAACGTTTTCATTTATTGATGAAACTTCGGGTATCGATCTAAGTAGGTTTAGCCAATTGGATACCATGGTAACTGTGGTAGATGCCTATAATTTTTATAAGGATTTTGGATCGGCAGAAAAACTGGCGGATAGGAACATGGTTGATGATTTGGCGGATAGGCGAACCATTGTAAACCTGCTTACCGATCAAATCGAATTTGCCAATGTAATTTTATTGAACAAAACCGACCTGGTAAGTGGTAACGATATCAAAGTATTAATGGCATTGATCGGCAAATTAAATCCCGGCGCTAAAATTTATGAAACACTTTTTGGACAAATAGATCCTGCCCTGATTTTAAATACAGGGTTATTCGACTTCGAATCGGCATCAGAAGGTGCAGGATGGAAAAAAGAGCTGGAAGAAATCCATCAGCCAGAAACCGAAGAATATGGCATCAGCTCGATGGTATTTCGCTCTAACAAACCCTTTCACCCTGAAAGGTTGTGGAATTATATCAATAAAGAATTTCCGCAGAATGTGATCCGGTCAAAAGGTATATTTTATCTTGCCGCCATGCCCGAGCAAGCCATTAATTTTTCTCAGGCAGGTGGTTCTTTACGCATCGATCCGGCTGGTGTTTGGTGGGCAAGTATGAACCTGCAGGAACGCGAACAATACAGCGATTATGTGGAAAACAGAACAGCAATACATGCAGATTGGGATAATGACTTTGGCGACCGTAAGAATGAACTGGTTTTTATCGGTCAGGAAATGGACAGCGAGGAACTAAAAAAATCACTAACTACATGTTTATTAACTACTAACGAAATTAAAGATTATAAAGCAAGAAAAGCATTCAATAACCCCTTTGAGCAGGTAATATGATAAAATAGTCGACGAAATGAATAAAATGGTAGTTTTTCTACTACATTATTTGCATTTATTTTGTTTAAATTTGATTTCCCAAACAACTATACTTATTATGATATCCCCGAAGGAATTAACTGTGGTTTCAACCTGTCCATCATGTCCGAAATGCAAAAATTTTGAGACTTATAGGGTACCGAGAGGTTTTATATTTAAAACACTAATGCCATGGGTATCGATCAAAAGATACAAATGCTACAAATGTTTTAATAAATTTTACGTATTTAAATAGTTTCCTTTGTAAATTAACATCTCAATTAAGCCGCCCGAAAAGTGGCTTTTTTAGTATAATTTCTGCCGGTATTACAGGTTAAAATCATTTAAGTGCAGCATGTTGTAGCTTTTTAAACACATATTCTTTATAACTTGCGCCAATAGGGAGTTCTTTTGTCCCAATTTCAACATCATAGGCAGTAAAGGCCGTTATCTTTTTCAGGTTAACAATAAATGAGCGGTGAATACGCAAGAAAGCATTTTCTTCCAGTTCGGCCTCCAAATCGCCGATTTTATACTTAGCCGTGATCTTTTTATCCCTGCAATGAATCACCACATAATCCTTTAAACTTTCTACATATAAAAGTTCTTCTTTATTCAGGTTATGGAATTTACCACCAGCTTTTATATGTAAAAATTGTTGAGGGGCAAGAGTTACGGCCTCTGGCTTAATTACTGGTGTTTTTAATCTTAAGTAACGGTCTACCGCTTTAAAAAACCGGTCGAAAGTGATGGGTTTGAGCAGATAATCCACCAGGTCAAGGTCGTAACCTTCTATTGCATACTCGCGGTAAGCTGTTGTAATGATTACAGCCGGCGGATTTTTTAATGTTTTAAGAAAATCAATCCCTGTAATCTGAGGCATCTTAATATCCAGGAACAAAAGATCTACAGGTACAGACCGCAGCATTTCCAATGCCTTAATTGCATTGGAGCAGGTACCCACTACCTCAAACGTATCCAATTGGCCAATATGATTCTGTATCAATTGAATTGCCAAAGGTTCATCATCAACTAAAAGACATCTGACTTTCATGGCGATCCTGTTGTTTAATGATAAGGTTCTGTAAGTTAATGTTTAGCAATACTACAAAGATATTATCGTGGTTAGACGTACTGAAATCATATAAGCCAGGATAAATCAACTGGAGCTGTTTGGTAATATTATTGATGCCAATTCTATCATTTTCTTCTCCCCTGTTTGGAATAAAACCATTAGAAACCATAAAACGGAAACGGTTATCTGTCAATTTCAAATCGATATTGATTACTGGTTGCCCAATATCTTCTCCGGCACCGTGTTTAAAAGCATTTTCTACCAGAGAAAGTAAAATTAAAGGGGCAATAGTAGCCTCCCGATCTATCGAGTGAGTAAAATTCACCTCTAAACGGTTACCATACCTTAATTTTTCAAGTTCGATATAATTTTTAATCAGGTTGATCTCGGCAGATAAAGGAACATACATTCCATTACACCTGTATAATACATGATCCAATATTTCTGACAGGCCAGCAATAGATTTTGAAGTGACAGGAGAATTTACCAACGAAAGCGAATAAATATTGTTCAGTGTATTAAAAAGAAAATATGGATTTAACTGCGCTTTTAGCGCTTTCAATTCTGTCTCTGCCCTTTCTTTTTCGAGAGAAAGTTTGTGCTGCTGCGCAGTATACTGTTCTTTGATCAATTTGATGAAGGCAAAAATCCATGCCGCAGAAAAAGTTAGGGCAAAGTAATGGGTAATGAGTTTAGGTACATCCAACATAATTTCCCAAACAGATTCCTGGTCAAAAGGAGGTGTTCTTATAATGGGTTCCAAAATGTGCACCACAACAATCCTGGCACTTACGCAAATGACATAACTACCTATAAAAAAATAAGCCGCTATTGGATAATAATTTGTTGCCGTAATCAATCTGGGAATAATAATATAGGCCAGAAAATAAGAAGCAATAATGGTGAATGAAATATAGAAAGTATGCCTGACAAGGATATTACCAAAATCATTGTATTCTCCTATATCGTACCGGTTAAAAAACACAATTGTGGTGATCAGCCAGAAAATAACATGGCTGAGGAACCGGTGTGCGGTACTAAACTTGGCTATCCTCTCGATTAACGGCATCTACACAAATATACAATTCTTAAGTATTCAGATATAGGTAGTCGACGAACAGGGTAAAACTGCATATAAATAAGGTTGAAAAGCATATAAAAAGGTTTCGCCTTTAAAATGTTCCTTTTTAGCTACAATACAAGCCTATCTATCTTACATTAAGTTTTGACTTTACCCTAATATCCATATTCGTAGGAAAAATAACCAAACCATGAATCAAATGAGGCAACTGTGTTTCCTACTGCTGTTATTCTCTGCCCTGCAAAGTTTTGCCCAAACAGAAGTTAAACTTACCGGAAGGGTGTTAGATGAAAAAACGTTAAAACCACTCGAAAACGTAGGTATTAAGCTTTTATCTTCAACCGACCGTAGCGTTATAAAAAGCTCCGTTACCGATGCTAAGGGTGAATTTGTGCTCTTCACACAACCTGGCAGGTATCACGTTAAAATCGAGTTTATTGCCTATAAAACACAACTGCTCGAAAACAGGGAAATAACCAAAAACCTTAAAATCGAAGATATTATACTCAAAGAAGATGTACAGCTATTGAAATCGGTTGATATAACTGCAGAAAAAACTACTGTGGAGCTAAGTCTTGACAAAAAAGTATTTAATGTGGGTAAAGATCTTATTTCGAAAGGCGGTACTGCAAATGACATTTTAAATAATGTACCTTCAGTAAATGTAGATGCCAATGGTACCATAAGTTTGCGTGGAAATGGAAGTGTACAGGTATTGATCAACGGAAAACCCTCCATGTTAACCAATAACAATGGATTAGAGCAAATACTGGCCAGCAATATCGAAAAGGTGGAAGTGATTACCAATCCCTCTTCGAGATACGAAGCACAGGGCGGTGGGGGCATTATCAATATTGTATTGAAAAAGAATACGCTAAGTGGCTTTAATGGCTCAGTACAAGTTGGCATGGGTGATCCGGCAAATTATAATGGCAATTTAAACCTGAGTTATAAAACTGAGAAAATTAACATCTTTACCAATATCGGTTACAGGTATAGAAACCTTTATGGGTCAGAACAGCGCTATCAAAATGTTTTGAATAATGGAATACAGACTATACTGAGACAGCATAATGAGCAGGGAAGAAATGACGACCTTTATAATGCTTATATTGGAATGGATTACTACATCAATCCAAAAAACACCATAACAGGCAGCTTTTATCATGATTTACTGGTAAATAAAGATACAACCAGTTACCGGTATAATTACTACGATAAAAATGATGCACCCGATAGCGTGATTAAACGTTTTGAAAATTACCGGGAGCCGCAAAAATACAATCAGCTCGAACTGAATTATGTAAAAACCTTTGATAATAAGGATCAGAAATGGAATACGAGTTTACAGTATGTTTTTTGGAATGATGATGAGAACCAGGATATTACGCAGCAAAAAACCTTCCCAGCCTTAGGCAACATCAACCGCTTAACCTCAAGGGATATTGAAAGTAGTGACGCTTTATTTATTCAGAGCGATTTTGTGGGTACTTTTTCCGGCGGTTCGAAATTCGAGGCCGGTATAAGAGGAAATATCCGATCGATCAGAAGCGATTATTGGGCAATGGCGGATGATGTACTGCTCCCCACCTATGATAATAAGCTTAAGTACAATGAGAACATTTATGGTGCTTATTTTCAGTATGAGAACAAATTTAAAAAATTCAATTATCTGCTGGGCTTAAGGGCAGAACTATCAGATATTGGCATTTCAGACCGGCAGGGCTCTTTTCAGGCTTTTAAGGATTATATCGATCTTTTCCCAACCGCAAATATTACCTATAAGCTGCAAAAGAGCACAGATTTGAGGTTAAGTTATAGCAGAAGAATAAACAGGCCACAGTTTTGGCAGTTAAACCCCTTTTCAGGCTTATCAGATACGAGAAACTTAACCGTGGGCAATCCTGATTTAAACCCAATGTACACCAACTCATTTGAACTGGGGCTGTTACAAAAATGGGAGAAACTCACATTTAATCCATCGGTGTATTACAAACATGCCACCAATTACTTCGAGTTTATACTCAAGCAATCTGCTAATGGTTTTGTGAACACCCCTGTTAATTTAGATTACGAAGATCGTTATGGGCTCGAAATATCGACCACTTACAATCCCCTATCCTGGTGGCGACTATCGTGGGACTTTAACTATTATGCTTTTAAGCAACAGGGAACTTTTGGAGATAAAAAATATGGCTCTGAAGACCATACCTGGTTTACCCGTATCAATTCGCGCATGAAATTCCAAAAGAGTTTTTCGATCGAATTCAGTTTTAACTATAGGGCTAAAAATACCGATATCCAATCGGTAAATAAAGCGCAGTACCGTGCCAATATTGCTTTAAGTAAAGATCTTTTTAAAGATAAGGTATCTTTAACCTTAGCGGTGAACAACATTTTCGATTCATTTATCGATAAACAGATTACCTCAACAGCTACTTATTATTTAGAATCGAGTTTTAAGGGTATCGGAAGATTAACCACCGCTACATTGGTTTACCGTTTTAACCGAAAGAAAGATGAAAAGGACAGGTTGCCGGATCAGGAGTAAATCAAAAACAAATAAAGTAAACTTAAGATAAAAGCTTTTAGATCTGATATCATCGTGGGAAAGGTTTTTTCTGAAAGAAAGCCAACTTTATATCCTTTATATAGAAAAATTGATCAAAAACTGTTAATTTTGACACACAGGATAAATCTTAAAAATAGAAATGCCAAGTTTGAATCTAATATCAAAGCGATTAAAACACCTGTCTGAAATCCCGGATAAAAAGGAAACAATATTTCTACATGATGTCCGTAAAGAATTCCGGCAGGATCTCCAGCATTTTATTTTTGGAGAAACCCTGATGATTAAAGAGGGAAAACCTGTTATCGGGAAAAACCTTTATAGAAACTGGCTTCTTAAAATTAAGACCAAAGGGTTTGATTATGATATTAAGTTTCTTTAATGGAGATTTCAGCAAAATTAAAAAAAAATTGACCGCCTAAAAAAAAAATAGATGAAGCTGGTACAAACAAAGACTGGGACCAAGACTTTATTGAAAAAATCAAGATAGATTTCACTTACAACTCAAATAAGATTGAAGGTAATGCACTGACTTACGGGCAAACCATACAATTACTTAAAGAGTTTGTTGCTCCAAAAAACACATCTACAGCAGACTGCCTCGACATATTAAACCATCAACAAGTATTGGATGAAGTTTTTGAGCAGTATCAAGCAACCGAAATCACTGAAACCAATATAAAACGACTTCATAAAGCGCTAATGAAAAGCCCAGATCAGTGGTCAGACTCCATCCACTATGATCCAGGGAAATACAAAATCTTAGAAAATGTAACGACACGTTTATCTGGGAAAATACATCATTATAAGCAGCCAACAGAAGTTTCTGCAGCTATTTCTGATTTGATAAAGGATACCAACCACCGTTTGTCTGTTTTAATTTGTGATGGAAATGATGACCATATCTTAAAAATTGTAACAGACTTTCATTTTCAGTTCCTAAACAATATTCATCCCTTCCGTGATGGAAATGGAAGAATCGCAAGAATCATTATGAACATCATTCTACTTAAATCTAAATACCCGCCGATTTTCATAAAATCGATAAATAAGTTGGATTATATGAACAGTTTTGAGGCAGAAGAGAATAGTCCAGGATCAATGCTCAACTTTATGGCCGACCGATTGATAGAAAGCTTCAAGGTTAAAGAAAAATTCTTAAAAAGCAGGTAACTCTAATTTTCTTTAATGTAATTTTAAATTCGAGCCCAATCTTTTAAATTCATTGGGCCCGAAAATTTTATTCTGCGATTAAAAGGAAGTAATTTTTCTTTCCTTTTTGAACGACGATGAATTTATCATTTATCAAATGATCTGCATTAAAGATCTGCGCCATTTCAGCTACCTTTTCCTTATTTACAGAAACACCCCCACCTTGAATAGTCTTCTTAGCCTCTCCTTTTGAAGGGAAAATAGCAGATTTTTCTGCTAGCAAGCTTGCTGCATCAATTCCAGCTCCAAGCTCTTCAATCAGAATCTTATATTGAGGAATCCCATCAAATATATCTAATACGGCTTTATCTGATAAACCCCTTAAAAATTCAAGTGATCCGTTTCCGAACAAAAACTCAGAAGTTTTAATAGCGGTTTCTAAAGCTTCTGCCGAGTGCGTTTTGATGGTGATATCTTCTGCTAACGCTTTTTGAAGAATACGCAGGTGTGGTGCAGCATCGTGTTCTTTTTCCAAAGCCTCAATCTCTTCTTTATTTTTAAGGGTAAAAATGCGGATCCATTTTTTCACATCATCATCTGACGCATTTAACCAGAACTGGTAAAATTTATATGGTGAGGTTTTCTCAGGATCCAACCAAACGGCGCCACTCTCGGTTTTACCGAATTTGGTTCCATCGGCCTTTTTAATCAATTGTGTGGTAATGGCGTAAGCTGTTCCGGCATCTTTTCTTCTGATTAGCTCTGTACCTGTAACAATGTTTCCCCATTGATCGGAACCACCCATCTGCACTAAACAGTTTTCATTTTTCCATAAATGGTAAAAATCGTAACCCTGAATCAACTGGTAACAGAATTCGGTAAACGACAAACCAGAATCGCCTTCCAAACGTCTTTTAACGCTGTCTTTTGCCATCATGTAGTTTACGGTAATGTGTTTACCAACATCCCTGATAAAGGTAAAAAGGTTCATATCTTTAAACCAATCCGCATTGTTAACCATTACCGCACCATTGCCACCTTCTTCAAATTTCAGGAATTTAGCCAATTGCTTTTTCATTCCTTTAAGGTTATGCTCAATCATTTCGGGCGTTTGAAGGTTACGCTCATCAGACTTCCCTGATGGATCGCCCACCATACCAGTAGCTCCACCCACCAAAGCAAATGGCTTGTGACCTGCATTTTGAAAATGGATCAGCGTCATGATCTGCGTTAAGTGACCAACATGCAACGAATCTGCAGTAGGGTCGAAACCGATATAACCAGATGTCATACCCTCTTTTAACTTTTCTTCAGTATTCGGCATAATATCATGCAGCATGCCACGCCATCTTAACTCTTCAACAAAATTCGTCATTGTACAAACACTTTAATAATGTGCGTGCAAAGATAAAATTTTAGCTTAGTTTAAAGCAAATTAGTTGGTTTTGTAAAACAGTTCTTAAAATCATTTTTTGCGGCTTTAAATATACTTAGCCAGTACATGATTCAAAGCAGGATGAATTCAAATGGATTGATTTTGAACACGGTATTAATATTTTACTTTTCGCACTTTACAACTATACAAGAAAACATTACCTTGCAAAATGAACTTTTTATCCCATTACTATTTCGATAGGGCTAATATTGATGCCAATGTGGTAATGGGAACGGTTTTGCCCGATCTGGTCAAAAATGCTTCTAAAGAGGCTAATTTATACCCACAAAAGAATGAATTCCTGTTTAAAGGCAATCCTGATGAAGAAAATCTGTTAGTTGGCTGGAAGAGACATTTAGCGGTAGATCTGTTTTTCCACTCATCTGATTTTTTTCTGGAGAAAACCACCGAACTTAAACAGCTTATTAAGCCGATTGTAGAAAACACCGCTGTAAGGCCTTCATTTCTTGCCCATATTGGCTTAGAGCTTTTACTTGATCATTTATTGATCGAACATAACCTCATTCAGGTACATCATTTTTACGATAAGCTCAATACCGTAAAAAAAGAATCTTTAAGCGATTTCCTGGAACACTGTAAGCTCAAGGAGCCAGAAGTATTTTTTAACTTTTTGGAAAAGTTTATCAGCAGTAAATACCTCTTAAGCTATCAGCAACTCGAAAACATCAGCTACGCGCTTAACAGGATATGCATGCGCCTCTGGCCCGAAACATTGAACGAAAAACAGCTGCAACAGCTTACTTTCGAACTTGGGATTTTTAAAGCGGTTTTACAAAAAGATTTTATGGATATTTTTAAGGAAATTGAGGGGAAATTGGCTTAAATATTTTAATATATTTGGCGAAAAACCAAACAATTTCATGAAAACAAAACTAACGTTCTTATTTCTATTATCAATTTTTTACCATTTTAGTTGCCTTGCCCAAACGCAGGTAAATGTGATTAAAAAGCCTACCTGGAATATCAAAGCTTCCTATGATAGCAAATCCGGATCAAAAGTAGATTTATCCGGCAATGCCATTGCAATGATTGTTGATGTTCCCAAAGCAGATTTTGCCGTTGTTACCGTTGATGATAAATTAAACCAAAAGTGGTTAACTGAACTTTCTGGTTTTCCAATGGCCATTGGAAAGTTCAAAAACGATGTCATAATTATAGCAGCTTCTGACCGTAGTTTTTTCAAAAGTTTTACCAACCAGTTTAAAGCTTATCTGTTAGAAGAAAAAACCGGTAAACTCGTTTCAGAAAAGATAATTTATGAGGGAAGTAAAGATTTTGTTGAAACACCAGAATTCTTCATAGCCAAAGATGGCTCCTATTTTAAAATGGCTACAAGGCTAACAGGCTTAAAACGAAAGGTACATATTGGATTACCTGTTGTTGGTTTCTTTACAGCATTAAAACTGGAAAAGGATTTTAATGAGTCGCAAAGCTATACTGTAATCGACTTTAATGACAAATTGGAGCAGATACAAAAAATGGAACCCGATATGCCCGACGGCGATACATGGAAAGCATCTTGCGGAGATGACGGCAGTTTCATTATCAGTACAGTAGATGCAGCCAAGGGAAAATGTAATGTGGCAATCTATCTCAGTAATACCCCAACCCCTCTTAAAACGGTAAGCATCCCTGTCGATGCAATTAGTCAGGACGATATTTCAACAATCAGTTTTGCAAGCAGCAAGAAGTCCCTGGTAAATTACATTGGCATCTTTTATAAAAATGCAAATAAGGAACGTTCCACATTAATTGCTAAAATTGATTTTAATAATGGCACCTATACATCAACGAGAGAAGTATTCGATAAAGATCACCTTAAAGAACTTCAAAAGTCTTTTGTACCAGCCAATAAAAAATTCAGGGATTTAAATTTTTCCAATAGCAAGTTTATGGATATTAGGCAAATCACAGAATACAACGATAAATTATTGGTTACCATCTCTCCCCGCTCTGTATATAGTAGTAGCCATGGAACTTCAACTTCCGAAGGGTCAGTTTTAATAAATGCCTATAATACTGAAATGAAGCCCTTATATCATCAATTTATTCCCCGAGATTATGTCAGCAGTGCCATGGGGGAAGGTTCTGAGGTATCCTTCAATCTGGCAAACAACACTTTGCGTATGTTAGCAAATCAAACAGATGGTATTACAGCTGTTGCTACGCTATATGCCGAAATGGATCTTGAATCAGGCAAAATGAATAAAATTAATATGATCTCTAAGGATGATATAAAAAATTCATATTATGCCAACACAGAATATATCAGTTGGTTAAATGATAGCTTTGTTATCCCATTTGTGGAGCGTATGGGTATTTTTAGCAAAAAAGTAGATTTACAACTATTACAACTTAAATATTAATCACTCTTTACCTTTTTTTATATTTGTAAATGCCCCTAACTGCAATAAAAGAAGAAATGGACGCCCTTGTGGCCGAATTAAACCAGCACAATTATAATTATTATGTGCTGGCTATGCCCACTATTGGCGATTATGAATTCGACAAAAAACTAAAACAACTAATTGAGCTGGAAAAAGCAAATCCCGATTTTGCCGATCCTAACTCACCAACACAACGCGTAGGTGGCGATATCACCAAAAATTTTGTTACCGTGAACCATAAATACCCCATGTTATCGTTGGGGAATACCTATAATGAACAGGATCTGCGCGATTTCGACGAACGTATCCGTAAAGCCATTGGCGATAATTTCGAATATGTTTGTGAGCTTAAATTTGATGGTTTATCAATCAGCCTGACCTATGAAAACGGAAAACTTTTACGTGCTGTTACCCGCGGTGATGGTACCAAAGGCGATGATGTAACCAGTAACGTTAAAACCATTCACACTATCCCCCATCAGATTAAATCAACTGTTGCGCCTGAACATTTCGAAATTCGTGGAGAGATTTTTATGCATAAAGCAGCTTTTTTACGCTTAAATGCCGCCCGTGAGGAACTGGGCGAAATTGCTTATGCCAATCCGCGTAATTTTGCTTCGGGTACCATAAAAATGCAGGATAGCAAAGAAGTAGCCAAAAGACCTTTAGATGGCTTTATCTACTTTTTGTATACCGATAAAAATGAATTTAAAACCCATTGGGATAGTTTAAATGCTGTAAAAGAGTGGGGATTCCATGTTTGTGAACACACAAAGTTAGTTTCGGGTATAGATGCTGTTCTCGAATTTATCCATTACTGGGAAGATGACCGTTTTAAATTAAGCTACGATATTGATGGTATTGTAATCAAAGTAAATAGTTATGCGCAGCAACAAGAACTGGGTTTTACTTCCAAATCACCACGTTGGGCCATCTCTTATAAATACAAAGCGGCTGAAGTAGAAACCGTTTTAGAAAAAGTAACTTATCAGGTAGGCAGAACGGGTGCGGTTACCCCTGTGGCCAACTTAAAACCTGTTTTACTTGCAGGAACGACGGTTAAACGTGCTACTTTGCACAATGCTAACGAAATTGACCGTTTAGACCTTCACGAAGGTGATACCGTTTATGTAGAAAAAGGTGGTGAGATTATCCCGAAAATTATTAAAGTAAATCTTGATAAACGTTTAGTGGGAGCTGCAAAAGTACATTACCTGCATAACTGTCCTGAATGCGGTACCGAACTGATCAGAAAAGAAGGTGAAGCGGTACATTACTGTCCGAACGACGAAGGTTGTCCGCCACAGATTGTGGGTAAAATCCAGCATTTCATTTCACGCAAGGCGATGAATATTGATGGACTTGGCGATGAAACCATCGAAACTTTTTATAAACAAGGCCTGGTAAGGCACATCAGTGATTTGTATACGCTATATCAAAAATCAGATCAGCTTAAAACTTTAGAGCGTTTTGGTGAACGTTCAATCGATAATATGCTTGCCGGGATTGAAAAGTCGAAAGAAATGCCTTTTGAAAAAGTGCTTTTTGGTTTGGGAATCCGTTATGTTGGAGAAACTGTTGCGAGAAAAACAGCTGCAGGAGTAAAAAATATCGACAATCTTTCAAAAGCTACCGTGGAAGAATTAATTACAATTGATGAGATCGGGCAACGCATTGCAGAGAGTATTGTTGAGTATTTTGGAAAAGAAGAGCACTTAAAGCAGGTAGAATTATTAAAATTAGCAGGATTACAGTTCCAAATTGAAGAAAAGGTAATTACGCTTGATAGTGATAGACTTATTGGAAAAACATTCGTAATTTCGGGCGTTTTTGAGAACTATAGCCGCGATGAGCTAAAAGACATGATTGAGGCCAATGGAGGCAAGATGCTGAGCGGTATTTCGGGTAAATTGAATTATTTGGTAGCGGGCGATAACATGGGCCCTTCAAAACTGGAAAAAGCAAACAAGTTAAACGTACCGATCATCAGCGATGCTGAGTTATTGGAAATGATAAGTGGTTAAGTTTACCACAAAGGCACGAAAACACAAAGTTAATTAATTAAAAGTATCCCTATTGCTTTAAAAACCATTTTAAAACTTTAAGGGATGAATGAAATTGCTAATCATAAATGGCTATTTATAAAAAACAAAACCTTGGTGCCTTTGTGGCTTAGTGGTAAAAGATTAAACTGTTTGTAAAAACAAAAGATAAAACCTCGTTACCTTCGTGGTTCCGTGGTAAAAACAAAAAGTAAAATTATATAATGAACAAATTTCAGGGTACTGGTGTAGCATTGGTTACGCCTTTCAACACAGATGGATCAGTTGATTATAATGGCTTAAAAAACCTGATTAATCATTTGGTAGACGGAGGGATAGATTACCTCGTTTCTTTAGGTACAACCGGCGAAACCGCTACAATGACCAAGGACGAGAAGAAGAAGGTGTGGGCCTATACTGCTGAAATTAACAATAACAGATTACCATTGGTTGCCGGAATTGGGGGTAACAATACACTTGCTGTTGCTGAAGACATTAAATCATTCGATACCACAGGTTACAGCGCCATTTTATCGGTTAGTCCTTATTACAATAAACCCACACAGGAAGGCATTTATCAGCACTATAAACATTTAGCTGAAATTTCTCCTCTGGATCTGATTTTATACAATGTACCAGGGCGTACCGGGAGCAATATGAGTCCGGAAACAACCTGCAGACTGGCACATGATTTTAAAAACATCATTGCAACAAAGGAAGCTTCAGGAAGTTTTGATCAGTTTAACCAGATTATGAGAGATAAACCTAAAGATTTTCTTTTAATCTCTGGCGATGATCCGGTTACCTTACCCATGATTGCTTTAGGAGCTGCCGGTATTATATCGGTAATCGGAAATGCATTGCCTAAACAGTTTACCGATATGGTAAACCTGTGCCTGGCCGGCGATTATAAAGCAGCTTTACCTGCACATTTAAGCTTAATTGAGTTTACCCGTTTGGCTTTTGCAGAAGGTAATCCTGCCGGAGTTAAAGCCGCACTTAAACACCTTCGTATTTGTGGAGATACCGTGCGATTGCCATTGGTTAAAGCTTCTTCGGCCTTAGAACAATTAATTATAGCAGAGGTAGAAAAATTAAGTGTATTAGCTTAATCCCCTATAAACAATAATATTCAGGAACAGACTGTTTGATTTTGCTAAAAGTGCAAAAGATAGCAGTCTGTTTTTTTTGTGTAAATAAAAAATTACCGAAAGAAATAAACTCATAATCAACACATTAGAACTAAAAACAAAAATCTTAGTTTGATAGAAGTCTTAGTGTCGTTCAGGGCATTATTATTGAATTGCGTTTCTCCACATACAAATAAACACACATAATGAGAAAATTAATTTTAATTGGCCTGGTGGCAATAATGGCCATGGGTTGCAGAAGCAGGTCGTACCAAGAATCTTCTATTACTATTGGTATGCCAGAAAATGAATTTAAACGGGTTAACCGGTCTGCTGAATTGATGTTGGCTAGTGATGATGGTACAAATATATACCGCAGTATCTCTACAACATTCATTCCTAAGCCAGAACCATATACCTTCTTTTATTTTTATCAGGGAAAATTGAGCCGATTTGTTAAATCAGATCGAATTGATGATTATAAATTTATCAGGTAGGAAAAAAGGGAACTTATTAGAAATATAGATTTGTCATCCTGAGCCTGTCGAAGGACTTGTTTAATGTGTTTCGACCGGCTCAACATGACAGCATATAAAGAAATTTACCTCTGTAATACAACCTTCTTTTTTATCAGATCAGGCAATTAATTTATTTCTTCTTTCCATTAGCAGATTATCCTGCCAAACACCTTTTGCTTTACCTATTTTCTCTCGATACCCTACTACCCTAAAGCCAGCCTTTTCATGGATTTTTAACAGGGCAGAATTTTGCAGAAAGATACCCGCCTGAAGCATCCAGATACCTTTGTTTTCGCTTTCAGTAATTAAAGCATTTAATAAAGAAGAACCAATACCTTGCCCTTTGTAACCAGGTTTAACATACACCTCAATTTCTCCAACACCACCAACATCATAATTGGCTACTACTGGCAAAAGCGCACTCCAACCTATAATTTCTTTATTTTGTAAAGCCACAAATCTGCAGGCTTTAAGGTGTGATGAATCCCAGTCTTTCCAGGAAATATCCGGGCTTCTAAAACTTGCAGTACCTGTTTCGATTCCTTCCCGATAAATAGCACTGACTTCGGCCCAATCTGATGAGCGCATAATTCTTATCATAGTTTAATCAATTTTAGCAATTTTATTAACCTATAAATTCTATAGTGTATGTTTGATATACTAAATTAATTAAACAAAATGCTTATTACCTATAATGCAGAAACAAGTTTGTCCTGTATTATAAATCAACACAACTATATCAAAAAAAGTACCTCTGGCAAGTGTTTACGTAACAAAAACGTTAAGCTAACGTTTTTCATCAGAGAGGTTTTTTAAGTACGCTACCGGGCTCATTCCAACAAGCTTTTTAAAAGCGCTATAAAAGGCACTACGTGACGAGAAGCCGGCGCTGTAGGCCAATGCCTCTAAGGTAAAGTTTTGCATGATTTGTGGATTTCTGATGCTGTCTTTAATCCAGTTAATGCGGTATTGATTAATGTAATCAATAAAACTCTTATTAAAATAGTTGTTTAATACAACAGAAAGCCTGTGACTACTAATTCCTATATCAAGGGCAAGAGATTGAAGCCTGATATTCTTATTACGGAATGACTGATGTTTATTAACATACAACTCTAACTTTTGTCCCCATTCCTGAAGCTCTTCTGCATGATCTTTAGAAAGAGAAAAGCTTTTTCTTATGGACAAGAGCGTTGAAGTTTTAACATTCAGAAGGGAGGCGATCAGCTCTAAAGGCAAACGGTCTAAATAACCCGGATTGGTTTTGGCAAAATAGAGATATCTTTCTTTTGCATTTCCTACGCGTATAATATGTGCACGTTGCTGGGCATCTTTGTAATATTTTTCCAAAACTACCCTGAAAATGTAATTTAGTTCGAAATGATATTCGAAGAGCCGGTTAAGCTCATTATTGTGCATGGCCAACAATTCGGTATCTTCAACAGCCACGACATATTCTTTTGAATAATCAGATCCATGGAGGCCGGAGATGGAACTAACAAAATCAAATTCAACAGATATATAAGTGGTAATTTTTTGCTTATTATGTGTAGTACAACCCATTAATGCACCTTTCACAATAAAATACATGTACTCACACACTTCGTCTTCCCTGAAAAGGATCTGTCCCTTTTTTATCTTTAAACGTAAAAGGTGTTTATCAAACGCTTCGGTTAATTTAACATCTACGGGATGTACGGTGCGCATGACATCCAGGATAAGCCCGACATCTTCGCTATTTGCTCGATTATAATGTAAATCTGACACTTAATACCGTTAATAATGTTAATTATTTATACATGTTTATCTGAGTAGCCAGATAAACCGGATATCTTTTTGAGAGCGGTTTGGTATTCTGTTATGTTTTACATTTAAATGCCAGGCAATGATAATGCTTAAGTAGTGAAGTTTAAATTTTGGATTCTTAGCCGAATTAACCGAAATGAATATACGGTTTGTAAAAGAAGAAAGCTACCAAATTACCTAATCAATGATAAATTGTCTTATATATTTTACAATATTTAACATGTTTATGCACTACAAGTTTTTCAAAATTGTGTTAAACAAAAAAGCCTCAGGAAATATCCCAAGGCTCAGATAAAAATATTTTGATTGTTAAGCTTTGTTTTTAGTGTCTTGTACTTCCAGACGGATCGCCTGAGCTAAATTTTTCAGATCCTGCATACCTTTACGTACACGGGTACCAGCAGCGCTGTTACCTTTGTTATAAAATTTGTCTGCATCAGCTTCCAAAGCTGTCACTAAACTCTTTACTTCTTCGAATTTTTTCATTTTTAATTAATTTATGGTTCTTTTAAGGTTTGATTTTTAATTTTCTACTCTAATTTAAAGTCTTTACTGAAATAAAAAAATTTTTGGCGCAATAAAAAACGGCCTTCTAAATCGTTTTTTTCCACATTTAGTATGTTTATAAACATAGAAGCTACAAAAAAACAATATAAAATACTAAAAATCAGTATTTTATAAAAAACAACAAAATAAAAAAGCCCTTTAAATGCATTTAAAGGGCTTTGTAAAATTTTAGGTGATTTTAAACAGTTGCGAAAAGATTCTCCTTATAGTATCCGTTTTCTAATTTTTCGGCTACTTCGCTAAAAGCATCTAAAGTACGTTGTACGTCTTCCAATGTATGAACTGCAGTAGGAATCAAACGTAATTCGATCATTCCTTTTGGAATTACCGGATATACAACAATTGAACAGAAAATGCTATAGTTTTCGCGTAAATCGTACGTAATTGCGGTGGCATCAGAAAGTTCTCCTTTTAAGAAAACAGGGGTAACTACCGAATCGGTAACACCTAAGTCGAAACCACGTTCGCGTAAACCTTTTTGTAAAGTCATGGCGATTTCCCAAAGTTTATCTTTCAACTCAGGCTGGCTTTTCAGCAATTCTAAGCGCTTTAATAAACCGATTACCATTGGCATTGGCAATGCCTTAGCAAATGTTTGAGAACGCATGTTATACCTTAAAAAGTTGGTAATCTGTTCTGTTGAAGCTACGAAAGCACCAATACCCGCCATAGATTTTGCAAAAGTACCAAAGTAAACATCAATACCATCGATACAGTCCTGCGCTTCATGTGTTCCAGCACCAGTTTTACCCATCGTACCAAAACCATGTGCATCATCAACCAGGATACGGAAATTGAATTCTTTTTTAAGCTCAACAATTTCTTTTAATTTTCCCTGGGCACCGCTCATTCCGAAAACACCTTCAGTAATTAAAAGAATACCGCCACCTGTTTCTTCAACAAGCTTTGTAGCACGCTCTAATTGTTTACGTGCACTTTCAATATCATTATGCTTATAAACAAAGCGTTTACCCATATGCAAACGTAAACCATCTACAATACAGGCGTGAGATTCGGCATCATAAACCACTACATCATTCCGATCAACTAAAGTATCGATAATGGATACCATGCCCTGATAACCATAGTTTAATAAAAATGCATCAGGCTTGCCAACAAATTCTGCAAGTTCTTGCTCTAACTGTTCATGATAATTAGAGTTACCGCTCATCATTCGGGCACCCATCGGGTAAGCCATACCGAATTTAGCTGCAGCTTCTTCATCTGCCTTTCTAACTTCCGGGTGATTGGCTAAACCTAAATAGTTGTTTAAGCTCCAAACCAAATGCTCTTTTCCGCGAAACTGCATGTGAGGTGCAATTTCTCCCTCTAATTTTGGAAAAGAGAAATACCCATGAGACCATTTCTGGTGTTGACCAAGCGGCCCCATGTGTTTTGCTATTTTATCAAATATATCCAATGTATTATCTGTTTTTTTATAATAAGAATTTTGCAAATTTAAGCTTTATTCGTCTTAAAATCAACCAACTTGATCTTTTAGGTGTCAATTAAGATTTTTTAACACGCTAATTTTATGCCAAAAAAGCCCCGGTTTTACATCGGGGCTTTAAAATTATATTTGGTTTGATCTAATCAACGTTATCGTGCAAGAAAGAATTGTTCGGTCTGATCTCTGTACCGCCATCCTGATCGTTACTTAAAGTAAAGCGGCTCACCTGCGATTCAGACGAATGCTGTACCTGTTGCAACTGCATTTGCTTACGTTTGTAAGCAGGTTCATTTTCCAGTTCTTGTAAACCATTGGTGGTGCGCAATTTCATGCTTAAATCTTTTAAACGTAAGATACGTTCTTTAGATTTTTTCAGCTGCTCTTCCATCGATTCGTCGCTTTTATCATCGTCTAAACCAACAACCGGCAATTCGATTTCTGGTTCAGGCTCTGGCATTGGCGGCATCTGAGCTACTGGTGTTTCGAACACAAAATTGGTTTCGGCCAGTTTTACCTCAAATTCAAATCCGGTTTCCTGTGCTTCTTCAACTTGCGGCTCTTCTTCCATTAAAGTATGGCGAACCACATTATTCTCAGGCTCCTGATTTTTTTGAGCTTCAGATTTATTGAACATTCCACCAAAAAGATCTGCCTGAGAAACTTCTTCTTTAACTTTCAAAACAGGCTCATAAGAAGGAACCTCTTTTGGCTGCATAAAAGAATTTACAGGTTCAACAGGGCGAACCAATGGCGCTTCTTCTGGTGTTAAAAGTGATATTTTCTTTTTATTTTTTTCTTCTTTTACGCGTTCTTCTGAAGTCTGGAATCCGGTAGCAATGATGGTAACCGAAAGTTTATCACTCAAAGATTCGTCTGTACAGTTACCCCAGATCAAATCGGCAGATAAACCTGCTTTTTCCTGGATGTAATCGGTAATGATCGAAACTTCATCCATGGTTACTTCACGTAAGCCAGAGCTGATATTCAACAGAATGTAACGGGCACCTTCAATTTCATTGTCTTTTAAAAGTGGAGAAGCTAAAGCGCCTTCTACTGCCTGTAAGGCACGATCTTCGCCTTCGGCAGCAAAGCTACCCATAATGGCTACACCACTATCTTTCATTACGGTACGCACATCCTTAAAATCCACGTTGATATAACCCGGAACAGTAATGATCTCTGCGATACCTTTTGCAGCAGTTGTTAAAATATCATCGGCCTGACCGAAAGCAGAACCAAGGGTTAAATTTCCGAAGATTTCGCGCAGGCGATCGTTAGAGATCACCAGGTAAGAATCTACGTATTTCTTTAACTCTTCCATTCCTTCATCGGCTTGTAACCTACGTCTCTTTCCTTCGAAAGAAAATGGCGTGGTGATGATGGCCACAGTTAAAATATCAAGTTCTTTAGCGGCTTTGGCAATAATCGGAGAAGCTCCTGTACCGGTACCACCACCCATTCCTGCTGTAATAAAAAGCATTTTGGTGGTATTACCTAACATCGCCTTAATATCATCTATATTTTCTATCGCCGAGTTTTTACCAACCTCAGGGATAGAACCAGCCCCCATACCTTCGGTTAAACTAGCGCCTAATTGTACCTTGTTAGGTATAGGGCTAGATTCCAAAGCCTGGGCATCTGTATTACAAATAATAAAATCCACACCAGTGATACCTGAAAGGTACATATGGTTCACTGCGTTGCCGCCACCGCCTCCAACACCAATTACTTTGATGATTGAAGACTTATCTTTTAACATTTCGAACTGCATATCTTTATGAATCAGTTGTTTAAAAATTTTTAAATTCTGTTCATTACTCAATGTAATATTAACACTTTTTCAACAGACGTTTTCCACAACTGTTGATAATGTGGAAAACTCACCTTTTGTGGAAAAATAATTAACTTTTTAAGTAATCTTCATCGCTTACATTCATGTCATCCTGAATGAAAGTTCTCGTTTTTGCCAGTAATTTATCAAACAAACCTGGTCCTCGTTTCTCTTTTTCTTTGGCTGTTTTTGGTTTTTCTACAAAAACGCCAGGTTGTTTCATTTCTTCAATTAACTCTTCAGCTTTTTGGATTCCTTTGATCAGCAAACCTACACTGGTTGCATACATCGGGCTTTTCAGGTCATCATAAATGGTTTTAGGCATATCTTCATATTTAGATAAATGCTCGTTCGGGTAACCAATACGACAATCTAAACCGGTTACATATTCAACTGCCTGAGATAAGTGTTTTAATAAAGCACCACCACCGGTAATTACAATACCACCGATCAGTTTTTTCTCATAACCGGAAGATTTGATCTCGTAATATACGTGCTCAATAATTTCTTCCATACGTGCCTGAATGACGTAAGCGAGGTTTTTAACCGAAATTTCTTTTGGTTCGCGGCCACGTAAACCCGGAACACAAATAATTTCGTTTTCTTTATTCTCTTCTGCCAATGCAGAACCAAAACGTGTTTTTAATAACTCAGCCTGGTTGCGCATTACAGAGCAGCCCTCTCTGATATCTTCGGTAACACTATTGCCACCAAAAGGAATAACTGCCGTGTGACGGATGATACCTTCGTGGAAAATGGCAATATCTGTAGTACCACCACCAATATCAACCAATGCAATACCAGCTTCTTTTTCTTCCTCGCTCAACACCGATTCAGAAGAAGCCAATGGCTCAAGAATTAAATCCTGAGTTTGCAACCCTGCATTGTTTACACATTTGATGATATTTTTTACAGCTGTAACCTGACCAGAAATGATATGAAAGTTAGCTTCAAGGCGAACCCCTGCCATACCGATCGGATCTTTGATTCCCGGCTCGTTATCGATGGTAAATTCCTGTGGCAATACATGGATAATTTCCTCACCCGGCGGCATTACCAGTTTAAACATATCATCAATCAGCTTATCGATATCTTTTTTACCGATTTCGTTGTTTAATTCTCTTCTTGTTAAAATTCCTCTGTGCTGTAAGCTCTTAATGTGCTGACCAGCAATACCCACATTTACCACCTGTATCTCTACATTGGATTGTCCGCTTGCTACTTCAACTGCTTGAGCAATACCCTGCACGGTTTTTTGAATGTTAGAAACCACTCCACGTGTCACACCCGCCGATTCTGCCTTGCCTATTCCTAAGATTTCTATCTTACCGTGTTGTGTTCTACGACCAACGATAACACAAATTTTTGTAGTACCGATATCCAATCCTACTACAATGGGCGACTGACTGGTAAATTTTGCCTTGTCCATATTCGTTAATTTTGCTGAGTTTTATACTGTTTTTCCAGGGCTTTGATTTCTTTTTCTCTTGCTTCTTTCTCTTTTTTCAATTGCGCCTCAGATTTTGCCGGCTTTGGCTGTGTTGTTCCCGTTTGCTTCGGTTTTTCCTTTTTATCCGCTGGTTTTGTTTCCTTTGGTTTGGCGGCCGGCACAACTACCGGCTTTTTTGTTTCTGTTTTAACTGGCTCGGCTTTTTTAGGCTCAACCTTTTTAGGTTCAGTTTTCTTTTGCTCTACCTTCTTTGTTTCTACCTTTTTGGGCTCCGGTTTTTTAGGTTCGGGCTTTTTAGGCTGTACGGCTTCCGGCTGATCAGCTTCTGGGCGATCGTCCATTACCATACTAATGGTATTTTTTATTAATGAATCAGTTACGTTTCGCTGTATCCTCAAACTATCAGCCGCCGAAAATGTTTTTGCTTTTTTTCCTAAACCTGTTGAATCTCTTTTTTCGCAAACAATCTGGTTGGTATATTTAATATTGATGGTTTTATAAGTATCCCAACCTACCTGCGGCATTGCTTTTTTATAAAACAATAAAAGGTTTTTCATTTTCTTTTCCAGGGAATCTGCATCACCTAAAATGATGCGCTGATTGCCTACTCTCGGGATCAGTTCGATGTCGTTTTTCTGATCAACCACAATCTGTTCGATCTGCGAATCCCAAAGCGTATCTTTTTTAATATATTGAGCTGTTTTATACAGATCTCTTGCCAATTGCGTATGCAACGTATCTACGCGGCTACCAAAAACCTCACTAATATGGCCTGTTGCCACCAGTACGTTAGCGGTAAAGTTTGATGATATCGGCATTTTCAACCCATCGTTATCAATATAGAAATCCTGCCCGTTCTCATTCAGAATGCGGAGGATCGGTTGTCTTTGTTTCACCTCGATATGTAGTACACCATCCATATCCACATATACCTTTGCAAAACCGATATATGGGTTAGACTGCAGCTTTTTCTCGATCTTATGGATATTGATATTTTCGAGGTTACGCCCCAATAATACCCCCTGATCTTCTTTCAGAATGGCATCAATCTCTTCGCGCTCAATAAAATTATCGGCACCAGGGATCAGGATTTTAACATCGGTACATTTAACCGTCTGCTTTTTAACGTTGATGAAACTCAAAAGCACAACCACGCCTGCCAGGCTAATCAGCCAGGCAAAGCCAGTAAAAATTGCGCTCCAGTTTATCCGTTTAAGCATTGTTTATTGTGTTTTTTAGCGGCTCGATAATCGTATCGATATCTCCCGCTCCTACTGTTAAAATTAATTCAGGTTTTGTGTCCTTAACATGCTGAACCACAAAATCTTTTCCACATACTTGTTTATCTGCCAAAGTGATTTTATCCAACAAAAACTGCGCGTTTATGCCTTCAAGGGGCAATTCTCTTGCCGGATAAATTTCTAACAGTAACAGCTCATCTGCGGTACTTAAAACTTTTGCAAATTCATCCGCAAAATCCCTTGTACGCGTGAAAAGGTGCGGTTGAAAAATCACCGTTAACTTCTTATCAGGATAAAGCTGTCTCACTGCGTCAAAACAGGCTCTCAGTTCTTCAGGGTGATGTGCATAGTCATCAATATAAATCTGATCGCCATTATTCACAATATATTCGAAACGGCGTTTAACGCCTTTAAAGTTTGCAACGGCTTGTTTTACTTTTTCAGCATCAATACCCAATTGTAATGCGATGGCAATGGCAACGGTTGTATTTTCTACATTGTGCTTACCTGGAAGCATCAAGCTGATATCATTTATGCGCTGTGTGGCATCTGCATAATCGAATACAAATTTCGATCCTTCTACCCTCAAGTTCTCGGCTTTTGCTGTTGCTGTAGGGCTTGCGGCATAACTGATGCTATTTTCTAAAGGCAATCCTTCATGTGCATAAAGTGTACCTTCGGCCTTCAGCTGCCCGGTAAATAACCTGAAAGATTCTTCGAGGTGGCTTTTATCTCCGTAAATATCTAAATGATCGGCATCCATCGAGGTAACCACAGCTATATCAGGATGCAATGTCAGGAAAGAACGGTCATATTCATCAGCCTCTACTACCACCACATTGTTATCGCCAAAAAGCACATTACTATTGTAGTTACTGGTTATTCCACCCAAAAAAGCTGTACAATCGTAACCAGTATCTTTTAAAATATGCGCTACAATAGATGATGTTGTTGTTTTGCCATGCGTACCGGCAACGGCGATGCAGAACATGCCTTTACTGATAATACCTAAAACCTCTGAACGCTTTTTAAGCGAAAAGCTTTTATTAATAAAATGATTTAAAATTTTAGAATCTTTAGGAATTGCGGGCGTGTATACTACAAGGGTATCTTCATGATGATCCAAAAATGCGCATGGTAAAGAAGCATCGTCATCAAGATAGGTAATCAAAATTCCTTCCTGTTCCAAAGTTTCGGTCAGCTTGGTACGTGTTTTATCATAACCACAAACCACCTGTCCGCGTTTAGCAAAATAACGGGCAAGCGCACTCATGCCGATACCACCGATACCTACAAAGAAAACCCTGTTTATTTTACTTAGTTCCATTTTTTTTGAGTTGAGATGTGAGACCTGAGATTTGAGATGTGAGATTTTCGACGTAATGCCTAATCTCAAATCTTCTTTCTCATATCTCACATCTATTTTTTCATGCCTTATTTAATCAATTTCAATACTTCGCCCGCAATAATTTCGTCGGCTTCTTGCAAGGCCATTTTACCTATGTTTTCCGCAAGCTTTTCGCTTTGTTCTTTATTATTTAAAAGTTCAAGTGCCGTTTTAACCAAAGTATCTTCAGCAGAACGGTCGTTAATTAATAATGCTGCTCCGTTTTTTACCAAAGCCATTGCATTTTTGGTTTGATGGTCTTCTGCAACATTGGGCGAGGGCACTAAAATCACCGGTTTTTTAATCAAACAAAGCTCAGCGATGGTTCCTGCTCCAGCCCTGCTGATGATTACATCTGCAGCAGCATATGCCAGATCCATTTTATTTAAAAACTCGAGGATGCGAACGTTTGGGTGATATTCCAATCCCAATCTTTCAATAATCCCCTGATAGTAATATTTCCCTGTTTGCCAGATCACCTGCACATCTTGTGCGAGGATTTCGGGCAAATGTTTTTCAATTGCTTTATTCAGTGTACCGGCACCCAAACTTCCTCCGGTAACCATAATGGTCTTTTTCAAAGGATCTAATTTTAGCAGCTCCGCACCCTGAAAGTGTTTCCCCTGAATATCAACCACTTCCTTACGCACAGGGTTTCCTGTTTTTAAGATCCTGTCGGCAGGGAAAAACTGGTCCATGCCATCAAAAGCGACACATATTTTGGATGCTTTTTTACCCAACCATTTATTGGTTACACCTGCATAAGAATTCTGTTCCTGGATGAGGTACGGAATCCCTTTTAAAGAGGCTGCATACAATAGAGGCCCCGAAGCGTAACCACCAACGCCCACAACGGCATCTGGTTTAAAATCGTTAATGATCTGCATGGCCCTGCGCACACTACCAATTACTTTAAATGGAAGTGACAGGTTTTTTACGATCGACCCACGTTGCATCCCACTGATATTTAAACCAATTATTTTATATCCGGCAGCAGGAACTTTTTCCATTTCCATACGGCCATTAGCGCCCACAAATAAAATTTCACAAGCGGGCACCAAGCGCTTCAGCGCATTGGCTATGGCTACGGCGGGAAAAATGTGCCCGCCGGTGCCACCACCTGATATGATAATTTTTGGGGAATTATTCATTTTTAATATTTATCTATTTTTTACCACCGAGTGCACTGAGTTTCTCACAGAGGGCACTGAGTATTTTTTATTTCAACGGCAAAGAGAGCCAAGTTTTATTTTTTTTACCACCGAGTTCACTAAGCTTATATTTCACCACAAGTGCACCAAGGCACAAAGTGTTTATTACCAAGTTTATTAAAGATTGGACAACTATACAAACATTTCTTTGTGCCTCTCTGTGTCTTCCTCTATGTTCTCTGTGGTTATTTTTCTTTAATATCTTCTTTAACTAGATTGCTTCGTCATGCTTCCTCGCAATGACGATTAATCTTATGCTATCGCCGGAATCTCTCCAACAATTATTTTATTATTTGTCTTCTCTTCTTTCGGTGTCAGTTTTGCATTCTCTTCTACATCACGGCTTACGCTCAGTATAATCCCGAAGGCCACACTGGTAAAAATCATCGATGTACCGCCCATACTCACTAATGGGAGTGGAACCCCAGTTACCGGGCCTAAACCTACTGCTACGGCCATATTGGCAAAAGCCTGGATGGTTAAACTGAAACTCAGTCCGGCAGCCAGGAGTGCCCCAAATGCCTTGGGCGCCCGGGTTACAATCTTGATACATCGATATAAAAGCACCAGGTAAAGCACCATAATTACAATTCCTCCCAAGGTTCCCCATTCTTCAATAATAATGGCGAAAATAAAATCGGAATATGGGTGTGGCAGGAAATTGCGCTGCGTACTATTACCTGGTCCTTTACCAAAAACACCACCAGTAGCCAAAGCAATTTTTGCCTGATCTGCCTGGAAAGTTTTATCTGAATGCACCAATTCGGGATGCATAAAGGTTTTTATACGTGATTTATAAGTTTCTCTCCTTGGACCTAAGAAACCTACAATTAATAATAACACTAAACCACCAGCGCAAACAATTGAAATCTGCTTGATACTGATACGACCAATGATTAACAGTAGAATACTTACGCCGAATAACATTAAGGCTGTAGACATGTTTGCCAATGCAATAAGCACAAAAACTGTACAAACAGAAGCCATAATGGGAATAAATGATTCTCTTAAATCTTTAATATTTTCCTGCTTTTTGGTCAACATCCTTGCTAAAAAAGTAATCAGCGCCAGTTTTGCCAAATCGGACGTTTGAAAAGTCAATCCGATAACAGGAATTTTTACCCAACGGGATGCATCGTTCAGGTTTGTACCAAAAATCAATGTATAAACCAAAAGTGGGATGGTAATAATCATTAATATTTTAGAAATACCTGCATAATACCGATAATCGAGCAAATGGGCTATATAGATCATACCAATACCCATCAATACAAAAATCAGGTGTTTGGTAAGCAGAAGCTTTTCTACAGCTTCACCTTTTTTATAGGCCAAAGTACCTGTTGCACTATATACAGCCATTACTGATATAAGCGAAAGCAGGATGATGATCAACCAGATCCACCTGTCGCCTTTTGTTTTATTAAGTAATGCCTGAAACATATTTAAGCCTCCTATTATAATTCTCTAACTGCCGCTTTAAACTGGTTACCGCGGTCTTCATAATTTTTAAACAAATCGAAACTTGCACAGGCCGGCGATAATAATACCGCATCACCTCGTTTGGCTAAATGAAAAGCAATCTGCGCCGCCTCATCTGCCGAAAAAGTATTTACGATTACCTCAACATCATCTTCGAAAGCATCGTGAATACGTTTATTATCTTTACCTAAACATACAATAGCCTTTACCTTACTCTTAACAAGATCTTTAAGCATGTTATAATCGTTTCCTTTATCAACCCCACCCATAATCAGCACCACATCACTGGTCATGCTTTCTAAAGCATACCAGGTAGAGTTTACATTGGTAGCTTTACTGTCGTTAATAAAATCAATCCCCGAAATTTTGGCCACATGCTCTAACCTGTGCTCAATATTTTTGAAATTGCCCATGCTTTCGCGAATGGTTTCATTTCTTAATTCTAAAACTTTCGACACGATGCCTGATGCCATAGAATTATAAATGTTGTGCTTGCCCTGTAAGGCTAAATCTGAAATAGACATGGTTAGTTCGTTATTTGGTTCTGTAAGGATATGTATAGTAGTTTCTTCTAAATAAGCACCAGTTTCAATTTTTTGGGTAATTGAAAATGGAAAGGTTTTTGCCAAAGGTTTAGTTAACGCGATGGCTTTTAGGCTCTCTTCGTCATCGGCACAGTAAATAAAAACATCATCTATGGTCTGGTTTTGAACGATGCGCATTTTAGATGCAGCATAATTCTCCAGTTTATAATCATAACGGTCTAAATGATCTGGTGTAATATTCAATAAAACCGCGATATCGGCTTTAAATTTGAACATATCATCAAGCATGAAACTCGAGATCTCCAGCACATAGTATTCGTAATCTTCTGTAGCCACCTGCGCAGCAAAGCTCTGCCCAATATTACCCGCTAAACCCACGTTCAAACCAGCATTTTTTAAAATGTGATAGGTTAACAAACTGGTGGTCGATTTACCATTTGAACCGGTTATGCATATGGTCTTTGCGTTAGTATATCTTTTAGCGAATTCTATTTCCGAAACCACTGAGATCCCTTTAGCAACCAATTTTTTAATGATCGGTGCGGTTGGCGGAATACCAGGGCTTTTAATTACTTCACTAGCATTTAAAATCAGCTCTTCAGTATGTTTTTCAGATTCGAAGGGAATAGCTAACTTTTCTAAAGCGGCTTTATATTTATCGGTAATGACACCGTAATCAGACACAAAAACATCAAAGCCTTTTGCCTGGGCTAATTTTGCCGCGCCAACACCACTTTCGCCAGCACCTAAAATAACTACACGGCCATGCCCTGCCATCGCTGACCTAGTATTGCCTGATGTAGTATTATTTGTGCTCATTTTTATTTTTTCTAGTATCAAGTAATGGGTATCGAGTATCAAGACAGGAATACCATTACATTTTATTTTTTAGTATCAAGTGGTTAGTACCAAGTACTGAGACATTAATATCACCACGTTTTATTTTTTATTATTCTCTCTTTTTATCTTTCAGCTTTAGTCTTTCAGTTTTTCCCTTAAACCTCAACCTACCTCAACTTCAATGTCACTATCGTCATAATTGCCAGCATGATTCCGATGATCCAGAAACGTGTTACAATCTTTGCTTCGTGATAACCCTTCTTTTGGTAATGGTGGTGCAAAGGCGACATCAGGAAAATCCTTCGTCCTTCGCCAAATTTCTTTTTGGTATATTTAAAATAAGATACCTGCATAATTACCGACACCAGCTCTACCAGGAAGATTCCACATAAAATCGGGATCAAAAGTTCTTTACGGATCATTAATGCAAAAGCGGCAATAATACCACCAATGGCCAAACTTCCGGTATCGCCCATAAAAATCTGAGCCGGATAAGAATTGTACCATAAAAAGCCTACACATGCCCCTACAAATGCACCCGCAAAAATCATCAGCTCTGCCGAATTGGGGATGTACATGATATTGAGGTAATCGGCCATAATGGTGTTACCCGATACATAAGCCAAAATACCCAGGGTGATGCCTATTACCGCTGAGGTTCCGGTAGCGAGGCCATCGATACCATCAGTAATATTGGCACCATTAGACACAGCTGTAATAATAAATACCGTAAATGCCAGGAATATGATAAAAGCATATTTCTGATAATCGCCGCCTAAAAACTTTAACACCTTCGCGTAATCGAACTCATTGTTTTTATAAAAAGGCATGTTGGTTTTAGTCGATTTTACATCCTGGGTATAATAAAATGTTTCTCCTTTTTGACGCAATACCATAGGTACGCTTGAAGTATTTTTTACATTATCCTGAACGGTTTCTCTTACTACAATATTCGGGTGGAAATACATGGTGGTGCCTACAATCAACCCCAGGCCTACCTGACCAACCACTTTAAAACGACCAGCTAAGCCTTCTTTATTTTTTTTGAAAACTTTGATATAATCATCTAAAAAGCCAATTGCGCCCATCCAAATTGTAGTAATGATCATCAAAATCACATAGATATTGGAGATATTTGCAAATAATAAAGTTGGAATAAGAATACCCAACAGGATAATAATACCACCCATGGTAGGTGTACCCTGTTTTTGCATCTGGCCTTCAAGACCTAAGTTTCTTACGGTTTCACCTACTTGTTTTTTATGCAAAAAATCGATCAGCCTACGGCCATATACCGTAGTGATGATCAGCGACAAAATAATAGAAATGGAAGCGCGGAAAGTGATGTACTGAAACAACCTCAATCCGGGGATATCGTAATGCTTATGTAGGTATTCGAATAATAAATATAACATTAGCTAATTGGTTTTAGTTGTTCAAGTAAAATTTCTTTATCATCAAAATGGTTCCTTACGCCATTAATTTCCTGGTATTTCTCATGTCCTTTACCTGCCACCAGAATAATATCTCCCGGCTTTGCTAAATGACAAGCTGTTTTTATTGCTTCTCTCCTATCTAATATGGATAAGGTTTTACGCTTATTGGTTGGTGAAACACCATCCTCCATTTCTTTAATTATGGTTTGCGGATCTTCAGTGCGTGGATTATCAGAAGTTAAAATCACTTTATCACTCCAATCACAGGCCACCTGTGCCATAATTGGGCGTTTAGTTTTATCACGGTCGCCACCACAACCTATCACCGTAATTACTTGTTCGGTTCCTTTACGGATATTGGCAATAGTGCTCAATACATTCTGAACGGCATCAGGCGTATGTGCATAATCAACAATACCGATAATCTTATCTTCAGAAGTGATGTAATCGAACCTGCCCTCTGCACCCGATAAACGACTCAACAAGGTCAATACCTTTAACTTATCCTGCTCCAATAAAACTGCCGTTCCATAAACAGCCAAAAGGTTATAGGCATTAAAAGAACCTACCAGCTTGAAATAAACATCTTCGTTATCGATATCCAAATGCAGACCACTAAACTGGTTTTCGATAATTTTTGCTTTAAAATCGGCCAGTTGTTTCAGCGCATAAGTTTTTTTATACGCTTTGGTGTTCTGTAACATCACCATACCGTTTTTATCATCAATATTGGTCAATGCAAATGCCGATTTAGGCAAGCCATCAAAAAATGCCTTTTTCGCTTTCAGATAAGCATCAAAAGTTTTATGAAAATCCAGGTGATCGTGAGTGATATTAGAAAAAACTCCTCCAGCAAATGTTAATCCCTCAATACGGTGCTGTGATACCGCATGCGAACTCACTTCCATAAAACAATAATCACAACCTGCATCAACCATCTGCCTTAAAAGCTCGTTTAGTGCAATCGGATTCGGTGTAGTATGTGTTGCCGTAACAACAGTATCGTTAATATAATTTTCAACCGTTGATAAAAGCCCGGTTTTATACCCTAAATCTTTAAATAACTTGAATAGAATCGTAGCAATAGTGGTTTTGCCGTTTGTTCCGGTAATGCCGATCAGTTTTAAATCTGCCGATGGATTTCCGAAATAATTACCAGCCATAATACCCAGCGCTACGGAAGTATTTTCTACTTTAACATAGGTGACGGTATAATCGTCGATCTCTGGCAAACTCTCACAGATAACTACACCTGCTCCCTGTTTTACGGTTTGATCGATAAACTGATGTCCATCCGCTACCGTGCCAACTACAGCAAAGAAAACATCATCTTTGGCCACTTTACGCGAATCGAAATTAAGCGCATTGATTTCCCTATCGGTTTTTCCAACCAATTCTTTAATCGTTACGCCATAAAGTAAATCCTGTAATTGCATTTTTTTTATTCTTTTTGTAGCAAGTAATAAGTATTGAGTAGCAAGACCTTAAACCCTGTACCTTTTACCTTACACCTTAATTCAACTCTATTTGTACACCAACGCCTTTACCCACCTTTGTTCCGGCGATAATGGATTGGCTGATTACTTTTCCAGAACCCGAAACCTTGGTTTTTAAACCCGCATTACCCAAAAGGTACAATGCATCTTTTAAGCCCATCCCCGAAACGTTAGGCATTACACCTTTACGTTCGTTGTTTTCCTGAAAAACTGTTCCGGCACTGGTATCTATAATATTATAATACTCAGATTTTGAAGCAAAAAGCGGTTTAAACCCAAATGCTTTATATACTTTCTGAGTCGCTTTACTCTGTCCTGCTTTTGTTGGCGGATTACCTGTATTTCCCACTAAACGTGTTGGCACATCGTTATACATCTGCATGTCGCTGGCATAAATACGATCGGCAATTTCCCTGAAAACAGGTCCTGAAACTGATGCCCCATAATAATCGCCTTTTGGATCATTAATTACCACAATCAAAGAATATTTAGGCTTATCAGCAGGAAAATAACCTACAAAAGAAGCCTGGTACTGTTTCTTTGCCTTATATCCCTTATTCGCATCAGCCACCTGCGCAGTACCTGTTTTACCTGCAATCGGATAAAGTGGATTATATACAATCCGTTTACCACTACCCTCGGTAACCACACCTTCGAGCATTTTTTTGATTTTGCTTAAGGTTACATCCGAACATATTTTATCGTTAATTACCCTTGCCTTAAACTGCTCGATTGGATTACCTAATCTTCTGATCTCTTTTACAAAAATTGGCGCTACCATTTTACCATTGTTCGCCACCGCATTATACAGCGTCAGCATTTTTAATGGAGTTAACTGCATTTCATAACCATATGCCATTTGAGGAAGGGTCATGTTTTTGTTCCAGCTTCTGTTCGTTTTTGGGTTTTTAACGACCGGCATGGCTTCTCCAGGAATCTGCAACTCTAATTTTTTATTCAACTGCCAATCATATAAATGATCAGTAAACTTTGCCGGATCGTTGCCATAATGCGTATTGATCAGCTTTGCAATTGCAGCATTGGAAGACGTTTCAAAGGCTTTTTTTGCGGTAACCGTTTCAATTTTTGGATGCGAATCTGTAATCAGCTTGCCCGGAATCTGATAATACCCTGTACCAATCATGGTATTGGTATCAATCAGCTTATCCTCTAAAAGCGCCATGTAAGAAGCCAATTTAAAAGTCGAACCCGGATCCTGGTTACCCGCAATAGCGTAATTAAACTTCTCTTTATATACGCCTTCTTCCACTTTAGAGAAATTGGCCACTGCCCGGATTTCTCCGGTTGCCACCTCCATTAAAATCACTGTACCATGATCAGCCTGCGATATAATCAATTGTTTTTCTAAAGCGCTTTGCGCTAAATCCTGCATGTTTACATCAATGGTGGAAATAATATCCGCTCCATCTTTCGGCGCTACTTCAGCTTCTTCGTTCACCGGAATGTAAACACCACCGGCAATACGCTGCATCAATCTTTTTCCGGTTTCACCGTTAATATATTCTTTATACGCACCCTCTAAACCTACACCGTTTTTAACATTTTCATTTTTGTAACCAATGGTACGGGCAGCTAAAGCCTGAAAAGGAAGAATACGTTTGTTCTGTTGAACCGCGATTAAACCGCCACTGAACTTACCGATATTATATAACGGAAAAGTTCTGATGGTTTTAAGATCGGCATAACCTACTTTACGATGAATCAATAAATAACGGGCACTATCCTGACGGCCCAAACGCAGATAACGGGCATATTCTTTCGCTGTTTTATCTTTAAAAAGCTCCGAAAGTTTATATCCCAGCGAATCTACCTTCTCATTAAATACTTTATCTTCAGCGATACCACCAGCAAACATATCCATACGCAGTTCGTACTCAGGCACCGAAGTAGCCAACAAACTGCCATCATTAGAATAGATATTGCCACGGGTAGCCTCAACATTTACGTACCTTGTAGAAAGACTATCTGCCATAGCTTTCCATTTTTTTCCTTGCACAAACTGTACCTGACCGAGGCGTAAAAACACCGCGAAAGCAAAAAGCACAATTAAGCCAAATGCCAGATATACACGAAGCAAGATGTTTGCTCTAATATTCATCGCTTTTAACAATTATTTTTTTTGGTGGTTCAATCAGTTCTTTTATTCCAAGGGTATCAACCTTTTTGGCAACCTCTGTCAATTTGCTTTTAAACATCAGGTCGGCCTTTAACGATTTATACTCCCATCTTAATTCTTTTACTTCTTTATTTAATTTATCAATACGGCGAACGTTGTTTACCGCAAAGTGGCTGTTGGCAATGTATACCATTCCCAAAAGGGCCAAAAAACACAAATAAGGCAGAGCATCAGTTGCCGCCTCTTTACTTACTAATCCATCATTAAAAAGCTTGCTGATAAATGAATTGCTATCCATTTTTTCTTCAGCAGTTTTTGGCCGTTTGGGCGCAGCTTTCAGCTCTGGTTCGGGCCCAATCTCTTCTTCCTCTATCTCTTCCCTAAACCTGTTCATATCTTCTCCGCAATTCTAAGTTTCGCACTGCGTGCCCGGTTATTCAGGGCAATTTCCTCATCAGTGGCAATAATCGCTTTTCTTGTTATTACATTAAATGGCTTTTGCTGATTGCCAAAAAAATCTTTTTCTACCTCGCCCTGAAACTTACCTTTAGCCATAAAGTTTTTAACCGGCCTGTCTTCCAATGAATGATAAGACATTACCACCAAATGACCTCCAGGTTTTAACACCTCAGCAGCTTGCTGTAAAAAATCTTCAAGCACCTGGATTTCAGCATTCACCTCAATACGCAGCGCCTGAAAAACCTGCGCCAAATATTTATTTTCTTTCCCTTTGGGGATATAACCCGCAATAGCCGATTTTAAACTGTCTATATCAGTAAAAGGCTGCTCCAAACGCGAAGTAACAATGGCACGAGCCAAAGATTTTGCATTTTTCACCTCACCATAAATCCCGAAAATTTTATGCAGTTTATCCTCTGTGTATGTATTTAAAATTTCGGCGGCGGTTAAATCGCGGTGTTGATCCATACGCATATCGAGATCAGCGTTATGACGGATAGAAAAACCACGTTGCGGCACATCAAACTGATGCGAGGAAACACCTAGATCAGCCAGAATACCATCAACCTGCCTGAAACCTTTTAAACGGAGGTTATTTTTTAAGAAACCAAAATTCTGATCGATAAAAATAAAACGGTCATCAGCCGGAATATTGGCTTGCGCATCAGGATCCTGATCAAAAGCAATTAATCTTCCTTTTGGACCCAAATGTTTTAAAATCTCTTTTGAATGACCTCCGCCACCAAAAGTTACATCAACATACACGCCATCAGGGTTGATATTCAAACCATCGATACAAGGCTGCAACATTACAGGAACATGGTATTTATTCGCCATCTGCACCTCCTTTCTTATCACCCATTACTTTTTGGGCAAGGCTTGCAAAATTGGCCGGAACATCATCAAAAATATCTTCGTAAGATTTTTTATCCCATACTTCTATGCGATCTAACTGACAAGCCAACACAAGATCGCTACCAATCCCGGCATATTCTACCAAAGATTTAGGCAACAACACACGGCCAGCAGCATCAAGCGAAAGCTCGGTTGCCCCACGCGTAAAAGCCCTAACAAAAGCACGGTTTTCCTGATCGTAAATATTAAGCTTGGCAAGATCAGCCACAACGGCATCCCAAACCTGCTTAGGATAGATCACCAGATTTTTCTCAAAACCACGGTTTATAATGAGCCCATCATTTTCGGCATTAGGCAATTGTTTCTTAAGCGCAGCAGGCACCATAAGGCGGCCCTTTGCGTCAAGTTTACAATCGAATTCTCCTAAAAGTTGGGTCATAGTGGTATCTACACTTTTTATCTAGTGTAAAAGTAAAGAGTTCTACCACTTTTTACCACTTTTTACCACAAAAAAGTTTTCCACATCCTTTTTGTTACATAAACGGCCTCACAATATACTTATAATAAACTATTCAGCATACCTAAAAACGCATTAAACACTGATAATTAGCTGATTAAAATATTTTAAAGCAAAGTGTCACTTCCGCCCATTTTTGCCCATATTTTCTGATTTTAATCAAAAAGCGCTCATTTATAGCCTTCATAAAGTGGGAGATCCGCCCACTTTTACCTCAATTTATATCGGATGTGGGGGAAAAAATGCCACAACAAAAATTCCAGCAATGAGCTAAACGATTACGCAAACGTTTGCCCATTATTTTGTCTTTCTTTATCGGTTGTTTATCTCTAATTTGGTGGGTAACCAAAACAAAAAACCACAAATGATGACCAAATTTCTAAAAATTTCACTCGCACTGAGCATAAGTCACTCCGTTTGTTTTGCTCAGCAAACTGAAACGAAGAGCCTACCTTCAAACCATATTATCCCAAAACCACTCTCGGTGAATGCTAGCCAGGGGACATTTGAGCTCAAACCAAACACAACATTTTATTATACTAAGGATGCACTGGCACCAATCGGTGTATTTACCGCCTTATTAAAAAGCAGTACAGGAATCAACTTCAAAACCACTCCTACAAAAAATGAAAAGGAAGGCATCCTCTTCATTATATCTGATACCCTGAACAGCCTGAGCAATGAAGGTTATCATTTAAAGATCAGTCCACAATCTATCCGGGTTTATGCCAAAACAGGAGCAGGAATTTTTAATGCCACACAAACTTTGAGGCAGCTCCTGCCAAGCCAGATCGAAAGCAAAAAGAGCAATAAAGCAAATTGGACTATTCCTTGCGGCGAAATTATCGACAAGCCCCGTTACAGCTGGCGGGGATACATGCAGGATGTTAGCCGCACCTTTTATGGCGTGGATGTAATGAAGAAATATATGGATGTAATGGCACTTTATAAATTAAATGTGCTCCATTTGCATTTAACCGACGACCAGGGTTGGAGGATCGAGATCAAGAAATACCCTAAACTTACTTCTAAACAAACAACAGTTTTTGATGCGGGTTCAAAACAGCCTGCAGAAAGAAGCGGTTTTTATACCCAGGAACAAATCCGCGAGCTGGTTAAATATGCTGCAGCACGCAACATCAGGATTATACCCGAAATTGATGTTCCTGGGCATTCGTGGCCAACAGTACTGGCCTACCCTGAGCTTGGCGTAAACCAAAACCGCAAACCCGATTATATCTTTCCGTTTTTAGATTCCTGGTCGCACTGGGGTAATCAGTTTACACCGAATACCTTAGACCCGACAAATGAAAAGGTTTATGAATTTTTGGACGGCGTATTCACCGAACTTGCGCAACTATTCCCGGCAGAATATATCCATTTTGGTGGTGATGAAGTGCGTCACGTACTTTGGGAGAAAGAACCCCATGTGCAAGCTTTTATGAAAGAAAAATCGCTCAAAAACACCAACGAATTGCAAAGTTATTTCGTGAGCAGAATTTCAAGCATTATTAAGCAAAAAGGAAAAAAACCGATTGGTTGGAACGATATTTTAAGCGATGCGAAAAACCTGACGAAAGAAACGGCAATCATGTCGTGGTTGGGTGATGAGGCTATTGCCAATGCAGCGAAAAATGGCTTTTATGCTGTGGCGACCCCGACCGATCCGTTCTACTTCGACATTACTCAGGCCGACAGGAACGATGGCACGATGAGTGACCTTGCTTATGGCAACATCAATTCATTGGAAAAAGTGTACAATTATGAGCCAGAAACGGGATTGAGCCCTGACGAAGGGAAGTTTGTTTTAGGGGTACAGGCCAATCAGTGGACGGCGATTACCCAAGAGCTTAAAGACATGAACGTGCAGAATTTCCCAAGGCTTTTGGCGCTTGCCGAAATCGGCTGGATCCCTAAAGGGAAACGCGATCTGGAGAATTTCAAGGACCGACTTAACCTAAATCTAAACCGCCTTGATGCGCTAAAAATCGACTATTATAAACCAGGCGGATACATTACAGGAAAATGGGGACCGCAGCAATTGAGCAACGATTACCAGAACTTAGAATGGGATGTAACCAAAAAAACCTATTCCGAAGGAAGGATTATGGCCGGCTTTTATTACACCAGCGGAGCTAATTTTATGGAGATCAAAAAAGTAGAGCTTTTGGAAGATGGAAAAGTGGTTGCGCAGGATGAGCATACCGGAATTGCCGATAAATTTAGGGGAACACACAAAACGAAAAGCTTTTTGTACCATTTACAATTGAACAACTATAACCCGAAAGCAAAATATACACTTAAGGCTAGTGTAAAAGGCATCAATGGCACAGATAGCAACGGAAATTTCACCTATAATTTAAGCCCTTATAATCGGTTGAATGTGGTTGAGCCGAGATAATTAATCATCATTATTATAATTTTAAATATGATTTCAGGAAAAGATAGCTCAGCCGCTATCTTTTCTTTATCCCTAAGTGTTATTGTCAGTGAAGATTTTTAACTGCCAAAAGAATACAATCCGCAATATTTTTCCACTTCAGGGTTTTATCCATCAGGATAACCGGTACATTTAGATCAATATCAGCATGGTAAGAAAGAGATGATTTAGCCATAGATGTGTTTACGTCAGGATATTTTAGACTGTAGTTATCTAATATTTCTTGTAAACTCATTATTTTCAATAAATAGTAAATATCTATGAAATCTTTAACCCGCTGCCCGCTATTTACGATTGCGTTTATTTTCATGGCAGAAATATCATCTACCGACATCATTCTTACCCCTTCTATTTGTTCAATTGGTTTTATTTCAGGGTAATTATGGCAAATAAAGTCAAACGCGACAAGACCAATATTACCACTTACATAATTTAACTTGACACGTTTAATCTCTGCATTATATTGCTTTATCAAATGCTGAGCCAACAGGTTTCCATCAAAATTAACAGAACAAAACATATCTATATCTATAGATTGCCGATGCCCAATTTTTAACGAAAGCGCAGTACCTCCAACCAGGTAAAAAAAACTTAATTCGGGATCAGGCATTAATCTGAAAATCAGATCCAGTGTTCCTGCTTCAACTGTTTCCTTGTATAACATTTAAGCTCATCTTCAGTTAAATGAAAATATTTACAAACCTCGTCAACCGTTATGTCACTAAGATAATTGATCTCATATTTTAATGAATACAGAATATTTTCTATCCCATAAAAACGGATTATTTCCTCCCAATCGACTAAGCTCCCTTTATCTAATACACGCTCAATTACAGTTTTATAGCTTCTGCGCCAATCGATTTTTTCAAAGTCAAAGTCCCAGAAAAGTGTTTTAGGTAAATCCGGTTTCTTCGCTTTAGTAATTAGCGGAAGACGTTCTATTTTCACTTCATCATTTTCAAAAGGGATTTTTCTTTTTGAAAGATAATTGTTCAGTGTGTTGTAATTATAACTCGGAAAGCTTTCACAAAATCCTTTTAAACTTGTAAAAATGTCCAATTCATTTCCACCAAACCTTTTCCACTGTACCACTATAACACGCTTATTTACTCCTTTAACCATAAATCAAAGATAAGTTATTCTGCATTAATGACTAATATATTGAAATAATTGTCAAAATTAAAATCTTAAATTCAAAAAATCACTTATTTAGACTTATTAAATATAATTTGGACAAAAGCAATTAAAACGATTTCTTTGTAAGCGAAAACTAATTCTCCTTTTCATAATAAGAAGTAGGGAGAATACTACGCTCAAAAATGAAATCAGAACATAATCCTAAAAGTTTAAACTGGGCAAAACACCAGAAAAGGTGGTTTGGTAAATGGCATCTCTATATTGGTATTATCGCGGGAGCAATTGTTGCTTTTGTTGGCCTTACAGGTAGTATCTTAGTTTTTCAGGATGATATTGACCGGGCACTGAACCCAAACCTATTTGAGGTAATTGCCGGAAAACAAAAAATGCCTGTTGAAGAAATTGTGCCTTTAATGAAAAAGAATTACCCCAGGCTAAAAATAGATTATCTGTTTTTAGGCGACATTAAAAATCCAATTGAGGCATACAGTATCACAAATCTAAAAACCAACGAACAAACTTTTATCAATCCATACAATGGAAAAATAAGTGGGAAAAGAATATATACCAGCTCTTTTATCCGTGTGGTAACCGAACTGCACAGAACTTTACTTATTCCTGTTGCGGGCCGGTATATCTGCGGTCTGGCTTCACTTTGTCTTTTAATTTTAACCATTTCAGGCTTGCGCTTATGGATACCAAAGAAATGGAAACAGTTAAAAACGGTGCTTACGGTCAGGTTTAGCGGTTCTTTTAAAAGGCAAAATTACGATTGGCACAATTCACTTGGGTTTTATTCCTCTCCTATTGTAGCCATATTAAGTTTAACGGGATTTTCGATTACTTTTTCTACGCTGGTTATACCGCTGCTGTTCTTATTGAGCGGAAAATCGCCACAGGGTGTTGCAAAATTATTGGGGGCGAAATCTGCGTGGCATGTACAGGCAACTCCATTGCCACTTTCAGCTATTGTTGGTGCAGCAAAAGAAAAAATGCCCTATGCTTACATTGGCGGTATTGCCTTCCCGGCAGATAAAATGGGCACCTATCGTCTTGACATGGTCAGCGGAAACCTTCCGAAGGTTGGAAAAAGGGAGATGTTGGTTGTGGATCAGTACACTGGAAAAACTTTATTGAACAGCCGGAAGGATTTCCCGAACGTGGGCAATGCTTATCTGAGCTGGTTAACCCCGATCCACTATGGTAGTTTCGGTGGCAGGCCTACACAGGTAATTGCCATAATTGCGGGTTTAATACCACTTGCACTATTTATCACAGGGTTTATCATATGGTGGCCGCGTTATAAAAAGCAAAAGAAGGGCAAGAAAAAGCAATTGGCATTAGATGGGCATCAAGAAAATCCTATAACTGACAAAGTGCTAAAGCCAGCAAAAACCAAATTACCCCTTCCAAAATTGGGAAGATATTTTATTATTCAATTTAAATCAGGGTTAAAATATGCATTGGTTATTCTGCCAATTAGTTTTGTAATGGGTGCCTTATATGGTCTTCCTTCAGGCATTATTATACAACCGGCTATTTTTGTGGTGGCTTTTAGCTGCGTGATGGTCTGCTTGAATTTTATATGCGCTTTACTATCGGAACTGTTTAATATCTTATTTCTCTGGCCGTTTAAGAGAGGAAGCCATAAAGTGACGAGGTATTTTGCGTTATCTACAGCATTTTTGCTGTGTTATTTAGCCGTCTATATGTTACTGCTGAATACCGGTTTCGAAGTTTTTTAGTTTAACCCTTGTGTTAGCCAGCCGTGGTGTCAGATGTTGCCATCTGACACTTGACATAGCGTTTTTTTATTTTGCAGGCGTAATCACGATTTTCCTGAATTCGATTGGTGCATGATCACCTTGTAGGTATATCGGGCCTGGTTCGCCTTCGTTACTATCTAATGCCCCTCCGGTAATGCCCGGAATTTCCTGGTTGCTGATAATGGTTTTACCATTAGCCACTACGGTTACCAAGCGGCCAACAAGGGTAATATCATAGGTTTGCCATTCATCCGGACCAAAGGTAGCCATTTCATTTGGGGCTAAAAATCCATAAACGCCACCAAACAATACGCTGTTTGGATGGGCATCTTTCTGACTATCTTCAATCTGCACTTCATAACGGCCTCTTAAATATATCCCACTATTCCCCCCTTTTGCATATTTAAATTCAACATGAAGTTTGAAATCGTTATACTTCTCTTCGGTGATCAGGTTTGATCCTGGTTTCGGACTGGTAAGGATACCGTTTTTCACAATCCATTGGTTTTGTCCACTGGCTTTCCAGCCTGAAAGATCTTTACCGTTAAACAGGTTGATCGGCTTTCCCCAGGTAGGCATAGCTGTTCTTTTCAGGTAGGGTGCCTTAACACCTTTCCAATTATATTCTTTACCATTGCAATCGGTCATTTTACCCTGAATTCCGGCATCGGTCAGATTTCCATCAACAATGAGGTTCGATGTGCCACTCTCCCATTGTGGCGGAATTTCAAATTTAAATCTACCATCGGCAAATTTCACTTCAGAAACCGGACGGGCACTACCAGCAGTAGATACAAAATAGCCCACCAGTGTTTTCACTCCGGATAATTTTACTTCCAGCCAGGCTGGTGCCGGTTTTCCATTTATATCAACACTGATGTCCCAACGGCCAATCAGTTGATTAGGCTCTGCTACCAGTTCGGTACGCTCAGGTTTTGTGATTGTTGTGGCAAACGTTTTTTCAGTAAGGCCCGCAATCAACAGACAGCCTATACCAAGCAAAAAGATATTTTTTCTCATCGATGTAATTTATTTATAAAATGTTTCATATTAATCTTAAAATCGCCAATTGCTGGAAAACCAAGATAATTATTATTAAGATATAATTTATTTTTTAAGCCCAATAATGGTAAGTAAATGGCATCATTTCGACCAGTTTAGCAACAAATAATAAACTTCAGGTCCTCTGTTTATAGTATTAATCCTTTTGGGTACTAAGCGTTAGCAGAAATAATTAAAATTTATTTTTTGTTTTTTTATTGTATCAAGATTTTTACTAAATTACGCCAACCAAATTAAATATCGGTATAACAACCGAATAACAAACAACTATCAACTTTAACCTTTAATTACTTATTAATTAAAGACTAAAATTTTATTGTTCATCGCATAGATTACCATTATTCATTTTAATGGATGCATAAAACGTTTTAGGTCTTTTTTTCATAAGCAAAAGGTCTTTCGTTAGAGAAAATGCTTGAAGTACCGAAATTTAATTGAGGGCATTATTAAACTAAACTAAACCAACAAATTGTATGAAAATGAGGAAAATTTATTCCGCAATCAGTGCCCTAGAGATCAAATTTCCTAGCGCAACCAGAGGCCTGCGGAAACTAACACTCCTAGCTGTTGCCGGCCTTAGCTTACAAAATGCGGCCAAGGGCGAAGACATTGCAAGAAACAAAAAGATCATTCCAATTCCATTCGCTACGCTAAACCATTCTAATAGCATCAGCGAGAGGCTATCCAAAACGATTAATGGATTAGTAACTGATGAAACCGGGCTTCCACTACCCGGCGCAACCGTGGTGGCCAAGGGAACCAATGCTAAAACACTCACAGGACCTGATGGAAAGTTTGTGTTAACCGTTCCCGATAACGCCACAGTATTGGTGGTTTCTTATATCGGCATGAATTCGCAGGAAGTAAACATCAGCAACCTGACCAATGTGACCATTAAGTTACTTCCATCAGGTAATTCGAATTTAACTGAAGTAGTGGTTACCGCTTTAGGTGTAAAACGTGAAAAAAGGGCACTTACTTTTGCTGCTCAGCAACTCGCAGGTACAGAATTAACCAAGGCCGGAAGTCCCAATTTTATGGAAGCTATAAGCGGCAAGGCTGCCGGTGTCGATGTCGGAATCAGTAACTCTGGTGTAGGTGGTTCAACGAAAACGGTTTTAAGGGGTTCAAAATCAATTACAGGAAACAGCGAAGCACTTTTCGTAATTGATGGGGTACCTGTAGTAAACAACAAAGGTGGGCAGCCCGGCTCTTATGGCGGTACCGATGGTGGCGATGGCCTTTCCGCGTTAAATCAGGATGACTTTGAGTCGGTTACCATTTTAAGAGGCGCGAACGGGGCCATTTTATATGGTAGCCAGGGCGCCAATGGCGTGATTTTAATTAACACTAAAAAAGGCCAGAACGGCAAGATCGCAATCGCTTTAAATTCTACTGTAAATTTTAGTCAGGCCGCAACATTACCTGAATTTCAATTTGATTATGGCGCAATAGCCGGTAGCGATTACAGCTGGTCTAAAACGAAAGGGAATTACCAGCGGAACTATATTGATGATTTTTTTCAGACGGGTGTAAATACTATTAATTCAGTATCAGTATCTGGTGGAAATGAACGGACAACTACCTATTTTTCTTATGGAAATAATAACGCCTCAGGCATTGTGCCAACCAGCACTTACAATAAACACAATGTTACCTTAAGTCAGGAAACAAAGTTATTTGATGACAAACTTACATTGAGTGGAAATGTGAGGTTCTCATACGAAAAATCAAAGAACCGTCCAGGTGCAGGTTATTATAACAACCCGTTAACGGGATTGTATTTATTTGCAAGGGAAAGAAATTTTGATGATTTCAAAACCAATTATCAAAAATTTAGCGACACCAGGAACCTGTATGTACAAAACTGGTACTCTACTGAAGAAAAGCAAAACAACCCTTATTGGGAATTAAATAACGACCCAAAACTATCTACCAGCAAAAGGGTAATTGCTACGGCAAAAGCATCATATGCGTTTTTACCACACTTTAAATTTGATGTCCGTGGAAACATTGATTATAATGACAGGCTACTGGACTATCGTTATGCCGCTGGCGGCAACTCAGTAAGTGTCAGTTCTAATGGCACATGGAATTACGCCAAGTATAATGACCAGGCCTTATATGGTGATGCCATTTTAAGCTACGACAATACTTTTGGCAAATTCAGCTTAAATGGTGTAGCGGGAGGAAGTATCCAGGATTACACATTTAATGACGGGATGATTTTTGCCAACGGCACCACGCCGCTTCAGTACCCGAACTTTTTCAGTTTTGCCAACCTGCCTTATAACCTGGTTATCAACCAGACTTACAGCAGAGTTCAGAAACAGGGCTTATTTGCCAACGCCTCTCTGGGATTCAAAGATATGATTTATGTAGATCTGTCAGGGCGTAACGACTATGCGTCTACCCTGGCAACTACCGGAAACGATTCTTACTTTTATTATTCGGCTGGACTTTCCGCTATCATCAGTCAGATGTTAAGCCTGCCGAAAGAAATCAGCTTTTTAAAGTTAAGGGCATCTACCTCGCAGGTTGGAAACGAGGTACCCTATAACATCGTAAACCCGGGTAATGTAATCGGCGGTGCAGGTGGACCAAATGGTATAGGAGGAATTACCAGAAATACGCAGACACCTTTTGCAACCCTCGTTCCTGAAAAAATAACCAGTAATGAAATTGGTTTAGAAGGCCGCTTTCTGAACGATAGATTAAGTCTCGATTTCACCTATTATAAAAATACAAGTACCAACCAATTTTTATCTTTACCAGCTCCTTCGGGTTCAGGTTACACCTTTTACTACGTGAACGCGGGTAAAGTTACCAATCAGGGTTTTGAGTTAACATTAGGCGGAGATCCTATAAAAAATGAAAATTTCAAGTGGAATACCTCAGTAAACCTCTCGCAAAACAAAAACAAGATTGTAGAGTTGATTGCCGATAATCCTACTTATCAGGTAGGAAGCGATAGCGAAGGTTTTAACTCCATCATTAAAGCTGGCGGCTCTTTCAATGACTTATATATTTACAAATTTGCACGCAATGCATCAGGTCAGATTATATTGGATGACGCAGGAAAACCAACAAAGGCGGCGACACAAGAATATGTTGGAAATTTAAATCCAAATTTCATAACCGGCTGGAATAACACGTTCACCTACAAAAACTTCAGTTTGAGCGCTTTGGTAGCGGCTAAGTTCGGCGGTGTGGCTTTCTCTAAAACAGAGGCATTTCTTGATTCGTATGGTGTAAGCAAAAGAACTGGCGACGCACGGGATGCCGGAAGTATCCCGATTAATGCCGTTAAAGGCACTACCGCTCAAACATCCATTGACCCGGCATTATACTACTCGACAATTGGTGATAGAAATGGAATTATGGAGCCTTACGTATTCTCACGGACCAATGTTCGTTTAGCGCAGGTATCACTTGCCTATACCATTCCTGTTAAAGGTTCGGCCATTAAATCGGCATCTGTTTCTTTAATCGGCCGGAACTTATTTTTCTTCTATAAAAAATCACCTTTCGATCCGGAGCAAGCGATGAGCACAAGCAATAGTATGCAGGCTAACGACGTTTTTGCGGTACCTGGTACACGTTCTTACGGGCTAAATCTTAAGTTAAACTTCTAATATCTTAAATAATGAAAAAATTATGTTTAATGGTGCTTGCATTGATCTTACTCAACTCCTGCACTAAGAATTTCGAAGAGATAAATACAAATCCTAATCAGATATCTGATAAAATGTTAGAGCAGGATTTTAACCTGGTTGGATCTTCCTTCTCAGGTATGTTATTTAACCTGATGGGGCATCAGATTGAAGAAGATCTGTGTTATGATAACTGGATGGGATATATGGGTACGCCAACCCCTTTTGTAGCGAATGTTAATAATACAACCTATTACCTGCGTTGGATTGATGCCTATTGGAATCGCATATATGGCAGTGTAATGTCTCCATCAAAACAGGTAATAGAGCTTTCCGTAGAAAAAAAGCTGCCATTATTTGGCGATTGGGCTAAATTAGTGAGGATATTGGCGATATCTAAATTAACAGCCATTTACGGTCCCGTAATTTATTCTAACTATGGTACTCCGGGCTTAGGTTCGATCAAATACGACAAAGAGTCGGATTTGTACAACAATATGTTTACCCAGTTGGATCAGATCGAAACCAACTTCAAAGCCAACACCTCTTATATCGGCTTTACCAAATTCGATCCAAGCTATAAAGGAAACATCGCTTCATGGTTAAAATTACTAAATTCAGTACGCCTGCGTTTGGCCATGCGTTTGGTTAAGGTTAGCCCTACCATTGCGAAAACACAAGGAGAAAAAGCCTTGGCTGATCCTGCCGGGTTAATTACCACCAATGCCGAGAATTTTCTGATTTCGTTGAATGGAGAGGTTATGCCTGTTTCGATGATTAGTTTTGACTGGAACGACACCCGTATGGGCGCAACGATGGAATCATTTCTGGTAGGGCTTAAAGATGGGCGCATCACCAAATATTTTGCAGAAGTAAGTGATGCAACTTTAGCTGCTGACCATCCTACATACAAATATAAAGGTATTCGCGGCGGTGCTTACATCAATGCCAAAGATGACAGGGTTCCATATTCTACCGTGAGCACCGATTTCAAATCTGCCCAAAACAGAAGAGGTTTTACCGCATCGGAAACTGCCTTTTTAAAAGCAGAAGCGGCTTTAAGGGGATGGGCAAATGCAGGAGATGCCAAAACAAATTATGAAAATGGGGTACGCCTTTCTTTTGCCGACTGGGGTGCAGCTGGTGTTGATGCTTATCTGGCTGACGCAACAAGCAAACCCATCAACTATGTTGACCCAAAAGATAGCAGAAATAATTTTACGCCACTTTCGACGATTACAGTAGCCTGGAATGCAGCAGATGGCAATGAACTAAAACTGGAAAAAATCATCACGCAAAAATACCTTGCTACATTTACCAATACTTTAGAGGCCTGGGTAGATTTCAGAAGGACAGGTTATCCTAAAATTCCGCATGTTGCTAAAAATGACAGCAGCCCGGATTGGGGTGTTATCACAGCCGATCAATGGATAAAACGACTGGTATTTGTGCCTGCAGAAAGAACCGGAAATACTGCTGCTGTTGCAGAGGCCGCAACTTTTTTAAGTTCAGGTAAAGACGATATTGCCTCGCGCTTATGGTGGGATACGAGCACTACAAGTAATTTCTAAACTTTTGAAACAATAAAAAAGGCCTTGCAAAATTAATCTGCAAGGCCTTTTTAATATTAAGATTTATCGTTTATCCATTAATGGCTTTAACACCTGGTAATTCTTTACCTTCCATATATTCGAGTAAAGCACCACCACCAGTAGAAACATAGCTTACCTTATCTTCTAAACCGAATTTAGCAATCGCTGCAGCCGAATCGCCACCACCGATTAATGAAAATGCGCCGTTATCTTTGGTAGCCGCTACAACTGCTTCTGCAACTGCCTTGGTACCTACCTGGAAACTTTCCATTTCGAAAACACCCATCGGGCCGTTCCATAATAAGGTTTTAGAGTTTTTAATCACATCCTGGAACAATTCAACTGATTTTGGGCCGATATCCAGTCCCATCCAATCTGCAGGGATCTGGCCTGATGTTACATCTTTTTTATCTGCGTCGTTTGCAAATTTATCAGCAATTACGGTATCAACAGGCAAAATCAGGTTTACCCCTTTGGCTTTTGCTTTTTCGATCAGTTCTAAAGAAAGTTCCTGTTTATCTGCTTCTAGTAATGAAGTACCGATTTCACCACCTTGTGCTTTGGCAAAAGTATAAGCCATACCACCACCAATAATCAGGTTATCTACTTTATCTAATAATTTTTCGATCAAAAGGATTTTATCCGATACTTTGGCACCGCCCATAATGGCTGTAAAAGGTCTTTCCGCGTGGTTCAGGATTTTCTCTGCATTTTCTACTTCCGAAGCCATTAAATAACCGAAATATTTTGCATCAGGGAAAAACTGCGCAATAATTGAAGTTGAAGCATGTGCACGGTGTGCTGTACCGAAAGCATCGTTTACATAAACATCACCCAATTTTGATAATTTCTCTGCAAAAGCAACATCACCTTTCTCTTCTTCTTTGTAGAAACGAAGGTTTTCTAATAATAATACTTCACCTGGTTTTAAATCAGCTGATTGTTTCACTGCACTTTCGCCGATACAATCATCAGCAAATTTTACTTCAACACCGATTAAAGCAGATAAATCAGTTAGGATGTGTTTTAAAGAATATTTATCAGTTGGTCCATCTTTCGGACGGCCTAAGTGCGACATTAAGATAACTGAACCACCATCTTTTAAAATTTTAGAAATGGTTGGCAAAGCAGCCCTGATCCTTTTATCATCGGTGATTTTAAATTCATCATCCAAAGGCACATTAAAATCTACCCTGATTAAGGCTTTTTTATCTTTAAAGTCAAACTGGTCAATTGTATTCATGTTAATTATTTTGATTTTAAGTTTAATTTCATTTCGTAATGGAAACCGATACCCGGAATATCAAATTCGGGCGATTCGGTCGTAAAGCCGATCTTTTTATAAAAGGCGGCCGCTGTTGAACGGGCATTGCACCATAAATAATCGGTATTGTATTCTTTTAGGTATTCGATGGCAAAAGTAACCAATGCGGCGCCGTAGCCCTTCCCTCCCTCTTCGGGATGTGTAGCCATGCCGCGGAGCTGATAGCCCTCACCCTCTTCCGGAAAAAAATCGTTCCGCATAAAAGTGGCTATCGATTTTATCTCCCCATCTTTTAAAAAACCCAGATGAAAGGTATCGTAAGCCAGATCACCATCGAAAACACATGCTTCGAATGGTTTGCCATTTCGTAAAACCAGGCTTCTTAAAGGTAGAACTTCTTCCGGGAGAATAAATTTGACCATATTTTTTATCAGTTAGCTTATACCTGATCTCAGGATGTTGCTATAGAGTGCGCCGCAAACGTTTGCAAAGTTAATAAAGCAATTGAAAGGTGGTAATAATATTGAATAGAATTGTTAACATTTTGAATAGATAACCAATCTGATAAACAGATAATGGGTAACACAGATAACTTAAATTTAGATGATAGCAAACAGACCTTTGGTTTACTTGTTGATAATTATAGTATAAGCAAATAATATCATCTAAACAGGATTAAAGTGAAAGAAGAAAACATCAAAGCAGCAGCAAGAATATTACTAGGGGCAGGCCTGATTACTGCCGGAATCGGTCATTTGACTTTTGCGCGCAAACCTTTCCAGGCGCAGGTACCGGATTGGGTTCCCTTAAAAAAAGATGATACAGTTGTATATTCAGGCTTTGTCGAAATTGCATTGGGCACAGCTTTAGTACTTGCGCCTAAGAAGTATGAAGATGTAATAGGAAAAATTGCCGCAGGCTTATTTGTTGGCGTATTCCCTGGAAATATTTCACAGTATACACATAAACGCAGCGCCTTTGGCCTTAATAATGACAACAAACGTTTTTTACGTCTGCTTTTTCAACCCGCACTGGTTTATTGGGCATTGAAATCTACGCAAAAATCTAAAATCAGCCTTTAGAAAGCGTGTCGATTTTTCTTACCACATCAATTAACCGGCTGCTGTAACCGTATTCATTATCATACCAGCCCACAACCTTAATCAGATCACCAACAATCGAGGTTAATAAGGAATCGAATATACATGAGTGGGGGTTATCAATAATATCGACAGATACAATCGGATCCTCGGTATACTCAAGTAGATTTTTTAGTTCATTTTCTGCAGCTAACTTAAAGGCGGCATTAATTTCCTCGATAGTTGTTTTCTTTTTTAAAAGACAGGTGAAATCGGTTAGTGACCCGTTTAAAACCGGAACCCTGATACCGGCACCACCCAAACGGCCATCCAGTTCAGGAAAAATATGGGTAATGGCTTTGGCAGCGCCTGTTGTAGTTGGAATAATAGACGAAGATGCAGCCCTTGCCCTGCGAAGGTCTTTATGGTTGGCATCGTGCAGGTTCTGATCGCCCGTCATCGAGTGGATAGTAGTGATATAGCCTTCTTCTACCCCCCAGTTATCGTTCAGGATTTTGATCATTGGAGCGATGTTATTGGTTGTACAGCTTGCATTGGATAATATGGGGCTTTTCAAGTCAATCTGATCATCATTAACGCCTAATACCACCATCGGAATATCATCTGCAGCTGGTGCGGAAATGAGTACCTGCTTTGCTCCTGCTGTAATGTGTTTTTCGGCTGCCTGCCTGGTTAGATTTTTACCGGTACAATCAATCACCACATCAACCCGCAATGCAGACCAAGGTAATTCATCAGCCTCTTTTATGGCAAATACAGGAATAGAGAGCTGACCGATCACCAATGCATCAGGCTTAGCTGAAACCTTACCAGCAAATACACCATGAACGGTATCGTATTTAAATAAATGGGCCATGGTTTTCGCGTCGGCAAGATCGTTGATTGCCACTACCTCGAATCCCTCAGCCAATGCTAAACGTAAAAATGTTCTTCCTATTCTACCAAAACCATTTATTGCCAGCCTCATTATGTATAAAAATTAGAGCGCAAAATTAGTATTTATTTATGAAAGCAAAGCCCTTATAATGTAAGATGGAAAAGACGTGATAAAAGTGTTTAAAAGACTGCAAATTTGAGGTAATGGCTGAATTATTTTTTTGCCTTTTGTGATAGGCTTAGCGTAAGCACACTATTAAAAACCATGCAGATACCGATAATGACCAGAATCAAAACAAAGTTCCCCAAATGTTGCAGCGCAATAGTAGCAGCGAGAATAATGATGTTAAACCCTAAAGTAGAAATAACGATCAAACTGGGCTTTAAACCCAGTTTTTCCAACCGGTGATGAATATGGTTACGGTCGCCTCTAAATGGTGACCTTCCTTTTAATATCCTTATAGTGAAGACCCTTAAAGAATCGAATATGGGTACAATTAGTATCGATACTGCAATTGCAGGTGCGGAATAAAAGGCGGGGTGGTTTTTGCCGGTAAATTTATTGAGTTCGATAAATTTAATGGCCAATGCTGCAGAAATAAGTCCAATGATCAAGGCCCCAGTATCTCCCATAAAAATCTTTGCCGGGAACCAGTTGTATTTTAAGAAGCCACCTACGGCTCCTGCAAGTGCAAAAGCAATGAATGCGTAAGGAATCTGTCCCATTAACAAAAATAGCATCCCGAATGTCAAACTGGTAAAAATGCCTACTCCACTTGCCAATCCATCAATACCATCAATCAGGTTAAATGCATTGTTCAGGAAAATAATCAAAGCGATGGAAAAAAGCCCTCCCCAAATGGGTGCCATATCGCCAATGCCCAGCACACCATATAAGCTGGTTAAGCGGAAAGCACCAAAAAAGACAAGGATAAAAGCTACCACAATCTGCAGGACAAATTTGGTGCTGGTATTGGTACCATAAACATCATCTTTTAAACCAAGTGCGGATAGAATGATACTGGATGCAATCAAAAAATTAGCTTCTTTAAAGTTGATAATGGAGGAAAACAAAAGGATACTAATGGTAAAACTACCTACAATTGCCAAACCACCCAAACGGGAAATGTTGCGCTTATGGGTTTTGCGATGCAGATCATTTTTATCAAAAAGCCCATATTTTAATGAAGTATAAATTACACTTGGAATACTTAAAATTACAATCGAAAAGGCCAGTATAAAAATGGCAACATAGAAATAATTGGGATTGGTATTTAGTATACGCTCTAACAAAACTTGTGGGACTTACAGCAAATATAACTATAGTTGTGTTAACTAAATGAAAGCAATAAAGGTTTAACATGATAAAAATCAAATTTAGAATACCCTATATTCCTAAAACTGACTGATTTTACTTAACTTCTTTTTAAGCAAAACTAATAGCGCATTTGATAAGTTATTTCTTCTTAAGGCTTTGTAATCATTTATAAGCGCATACAATCTACTTTTTAAAGATTGATTACTCAGCCCCCCCATCCGCATATTTACCATTAGCATAGGTAAATATTGAGTATTGATTTTATGAGTATAAAAATAGCGTAATATGAGTTCGTAATCTGCTGCTGTACCTAAATCGAGGGCGTAGTCTCCATACTTTTCAAACAAAGTTCTTTTTAAATACAAAGTAGGGTGAGCAGGCATCCATCCTTTTTTAATTTCTTCAGCCGTTGTTTGTTTAGATCTCCATTTCCTTATTACCTTATTTGTTATGGGGTGAATGTAATCCAGATCACCATATAATCCATCTATTGTGGGGTCGGCCTCAAACGTTTGGGCTATTGAGCTTAATACGCTACTACTTGCAAACATATCATCGGCATTTAAGATTCCGATAATATCACCAGTAGATTTTTCAATCCCTTTGTTAATGGCATCGTAAAGCCCCTTATCTTTTTCTGAAACAAAATAATCGATACGAGATCGATGCTGACTAATGATGTTCAGTGTTTTGTCTGTTGATCCCCCATCAATTACAATATATTCTACATCAGGATAAGTTTGCTCCGCTACAGATTTAAAACATTCATCCAAGAATGCTTCTCCATTATAAACAACGGTGATGAGGGATATTTTCATTAATACCAAATGGGATTCTTTGGCTTTCTTTTGGGATGAAGGCAAAAAATTTTGGTAAATATAAGAAATTGCAATATCAACCCGAATGTTAAAGTAGATCTAAAATTTACTATGGTTTATTTCTTCTTCTGATAACGAATATGCCGAAAAGACCTGCTGCTGTACCAAGCGTCCAGGAGTAGTCATCGAGATTGCATTCAGTAGTTGTGGTATAATCAACTAATTCTCCATAAACACAATCACCGCAAAGTGATACGACAAGCGGAACAGCGACTGCAGGAGAACCGTAAATACAGACGCCAGAACCAGTAAGCTGGTAACTATTTGCCCATGGCACCACACATGACATATCTGTATAGACTGGTGAAGTAAGATTATATACATTTGAGCCAATCCCGATAGTAATTCCGTTTACCTTCACTCCTAGTAAATAAAAATTAGAATTAGGGTAAATAACATTACCTCCAGGTACTTTGCAACCTGTAGCCGCATTCGCAAATGGAGAAAAAAGAAATAATAAAATAAAAAAACTGGTAAAGCTTTTCATTTTGCAGTTTAAATTTAAACTACAAACCTAGGTTACGTTGCCAGCTTATTTGTTATTCGTTTTGTTCAATAATTGCTACATAAAGGCTTGTCTAATACTATAATACAACTTGCCTTACTTTCCAAAAGCCAAAAAAGCCTAAGGGCAAAAGCATGAAGATAATACTTTGATCTAATGGCAGATTATTTGTAGATGGGTCGCAAGGAATAAGTTTGGCTGAAAAAATATCGTTTTGACCTGAGTATGTCCCTCCAGAATATACAACTTTACATTTACCAGCATACCCGTATGGATCTTCGACTGTACACGAAATGTGGCCAATTGCTGGATTATTATAATCGTAATTGATTGGGTAGCTTTCAGAGTAAGAATAAAAATAAACAATATTGTATGGATCACTATTATCTTGACCTGCTGGAATATCGTAAAGTCTTCCACTTATAACACAGCCTGTAACATCTGCAAATGAAAACTTTGGAATGACAACAAAAAAGGACAAAAATAAAATTGTCCAGTTAAAAAATTTCATAAAGAGAAAGACGAATTATTTGTAGTTTTTTAAACCAAATTGTTTTAATTCCTGTCAACTCTAAATGATACTCTGAATCTAAATGTCTTTTTAGTTAAGAGAAACAACAAACTAACAAAAAATAAAATATCTGTATTATTTATTTTACAAAAATAGATAAATATGCAATTTTATAAAATGAACAATTTGAATAACAAATTCGTTTTTACAATAAAATGAAGAATTGATAAGGATTAAAACTAGAATAAAAACCTGCTTTAAATCATTTAAATTGAATAAATTTGAAACATAGGCTCATTTATGTATAGAAAGAAAGAATCAAAATGTTAATAATAACCTTGACATTAATCAAACTAAAAAATTTAAGTACAATTATAGTGACCATTAAATGACTTTGAAACAATCAACTAAACGGTTAATAACAATAAAAAGTTAACATTTCTTTAAAATAAAGATTTAAATTGGATCAAGGGCTTATCCTTTAATATTACAGCACCCATGATTGCTGCAAAAACTAACAATAAAATATCATTATCATCAATCGGCACCCCACATGGAGCTTGAAAAGTTTGAGAAACGGTATAAATCTGACCAGTATGCATCGAGTCGCCTAATAATGTACAGGTTCCTTGTGAGGATCCAGATATTGACACATAAGTATGTGGCCCGCAAACCCCTTCATATAAAACAAAGTTTACACCATTACCAGTTTTATAAACAGTACCAGAACTAACCGCATTAAAAACCTTACTATAGTCTGGACTGTCATAGTTTAAGACTAAACAGCCAGTTTGAGCTGAAACAGAAATAGAAATAGACAGTGAAATAAAAACAAAACACAGGATCTTCAACATCTTTCGGAGATTTTACGTAAAGATTAAAAAAAGGCTTTTAAAAATACTTAAATGTAAATAAAATCATACAACAAAGATAATTTTGATCATTATTTGTGAGTATACGACTAAGTAAAGTGATATTTTATACTATTCTTAATAATATGATACAATAGAAAAAATTAAATAAGCCTAAACAAACTATCAAAAAGTGATTAAGAATGGTTTTTCAGTTATAAAACCTTACGTCTTAGCCTTATAAATCTTATATTTGCCACCATAGTCGTTTATTTCTAGAAGATGCGTAAATTTATCGGTATAGCCGTTACAATAATTTGTATGAGTTTGTTGTGCAGTTTAGGCTGTTTGGCTTCAATCCCTATCAGTTCAGTCCCTCCTCCGCCTAATGGTTGCCTTGTTGGTGGTAGAATGTACACACGATATGTCAGGACAGTATATGAATATGATCCAAATGATGCATCAAGAGTTAATGAATATCGTTATATTTTTAGCACTGATGCTTCTGCTCCTGAAAGTTGTGTAAGTGGTGGAAATGATTTTTACGGCCCAAGTCCAGATGGTTCTGGAGGTACAGTTGCAGTTGGATGCGACATTAATAAGCTCGATTACGCATCAACGGTACATAATCCATCAAAAAATGGATTTACCATTGCATGCCCTTTAGATAAAAATATTTATCTATTACTATTATCTTCCTCAGTGCTTGTTTTTTTTCATTTCAAAAGAAATAATATGAAAAACGTTAGATTGGAATAAAGAAATTTGACAACACTAATAAAACATAAAGTATTTTATGGATTAGTCCCTCATCTTATACCGCTTTGCGTTTTAAATGATAAAATGAATAAATAACCGGGAACAATCCAAATAAAAAAATGTAATCATCAAGTGGTAAAAGTAAATAGCTGAACGTTCGTTTTCCTCCAATTCCTCCATCACCATTATCAATGTAATAATGTGAATTATCGGCACATACAAGTAAGGTTAGCCCCAAATCCTTATAAATACAACCATTACTGATGTAACAGGGCGAAGCGCCTAAAACATTATTATCAGGACATGTATAGGTTTGCCCCAAAGCTAGGTTCGAAAACCATAAAAAGAATAAAATGAATAATGTATAAGCCCGCATAATATATAATGTCTTCATCAAATACAACTATAAGTTGTAAACATGCTAACTCAATTTTTCTGATTAGATCAAAAGAACCTTTGTAATCATGTATTCCTACATTATAAGCGGGATAGTACATAAATATAAGCATTAAATACTTAAATTAATCAGCCCGATGGAGAGACATAATATCGGATAAGCCCGAAATCATTTTCCCATTAATTTTTTTTTGAGCATCTTTAACCCATATTTTGCGTGTATTGCCATGGGCAGTTACTGTATAACATCCCGATTCTTGAATATGATCCCAACAAAAGCAATTATCAAATTTCTTTGCATCTTATCTGTTTGCGCAATGTTTGTAAGCTGTGCTTCGAGGAAAGAACATAGTCTGTTTAATGCGCCAAGTGATATTGTTACCGACACTATTAAACAGGTATATGTGGTAAATGATCAGGGCATTAGTGATGCTTATTATAAAATAAAGGTGAATGATCAGTTGGCTATCCGAAATTTACAAAATAAAGAATTTGGTGCCACAGCCTCTACTAACAGCGGTACAAGCGGTAATCAGACAGCGAGTGGAACCATCAATAATACACTTTCTTATTTAGTTGATATTGATGGAAAAGTAAACCTTCCTGCTATCGGAAAAGTAGAGGTAATAGGCCTGAGCAGAAGGGATGCTGCTATAAAAATACAAGAGTTATACTCGAAACAATTGCTACGCGACCCAATTATAGAACTCAGTGTGGTAAATTTAAAGGTTACTTTATTAGGTGAATTTAGCAAGCAGGGAAATTTTTTACTAGAAAGGGAAAACACAACCCTTATTGACATTATTGGTGAAGCAGGTGGGATAACTAAAACAGCAGATCCTAAAACGCTTAAAATTATTCGAGGTGATAGAAGCCATCCGGAAATTATTTATGTCAACCTGAACGACATTAACAGTTTGGCAAGTAAAAAGCTTGTGCTTCAAAATAACGACATCATTGTACTTCAACAGACCAAAAGTGCTGCGCTTAGCGAGAAACTAACCAGTGTAAACAATATTGTACAACCCTTCCTTGTAGTAGTCAATTTAGCAGTATTAATCTTTACCCTTACCCGCTAATGGATAATACAACATCAACCGAAAATAAGAAGTTAGCCAGCCAAACCATTAATTATTGGAAAATTACCTTAATTTTCCTGAGCAGATGGTATTGGGTTGCCGGAACAGTACTGATCAGTTTTATCCTGGCCTGGCTTTATGTACGAAGCATTACCCCTATTTACATTACTTCTGCTTCGCTAAAATTAGATGGCGATCAGCAGCAACAAATGGCTTTACTGCCAGGTTCGCCCATAAATTATCGTCCTTTCAGCCAAAATCAGATCCAAACTGAAGGCATCATTATGCGCTCGGAAGATGTGATTTTAAATGCATTAAAAAACCTTGATTATAAAATCAGTTATTATCTGGAAGGACGTGTACGGGTAACAGAACTTTATCCTAAACAGCCTTTTCAGGTTGATATTTTAACTCAGGATTCTGTTAATTTCAGCAGGGCTACCTATTCTGTTAAACCCATTGATAGCAAAACTTTTGAGTTATCTAGCAGCGATGACAATAACAAGAACCCAAAAAAATATCACTATGGTCAAGCCATCAATGCCGGAAATATGGTGTTTACTGTTAAAAGCGAAATTCCATCTGCCGGGAATTATAGCTTCAAATTCAACGGACTTAGAGATTTGTATGGCAGAGCTGCAGGAGGATTAAACGTATTTGAACAGGAGAAAAATACCAATATTATGGGCGTTACCCACACAGATAGTAACCCGGTTTTCTCTGCGAATGTACTCAATGAAATTATAAAACAATATGTAAAAAATGATGCAACACTTAAGAAAAGGTCGGCCAAACAAACCATTGATTATCTTGATAGCCAGATTGCCTTTTTAGATGCACAAGTAAATAAATCGGGGAATAAACTTTCTAGCTTTCAAAGCAATAACAAACTCATAGATCCAAATAGCGACAGGCAAATTGGGAGTTCTAAACTTGGTAATTTACAAAACCAGATTGCTGAGCTACAGCTGCAGGAACTTGGCATCCAACAACTAGAAACTCAGGTAAAAAATAATAAAGATCGGATTCAACTCAACCTTAATTTAGAAGGCACCAATAGCACGCTGTTAACAGGCCTGATAACCCAACTTAACGGGCTTATTATAAACCGGGAAAACAAGTTACAAAACTTTAATGCCGATGCTCAGCCCATACAAGATATTAACAGGCAGATTAATGAAGTAAAGCAGGCCATTGTAACCAATATCCGGTTGTTGCATGAGCGCAACCAAAAAACCATCAGTTATATTAACGGACAGATTGGCCAAGCCAATCAGGCACTTAGCAACATACCAGCCAAACAAAATGATTTCGCCAAGTTACAGAGCAACTTTGATATCAATCAGAGGATGTTCTCCATGTTGTTTGAAAGAAAACTTTCAGCACAGATCAGCTCTGCGGCAGTAATATCCGGCGCAACCATTATCAGCGTGGCACAGCCTTCTTTTTATCCTATTTCTCCAGTCCCTAAAAAAATCTATTCTTCTTACCTCTTTATGGGTTTATTTTCGGGCCTTGGCTTAATTTTACTGGTCAGGATTTTAAATCCTTACCTCTACGACATAGAAACCATTGAAGGCTTAACTACAACACCGATTATCGGGGTAATTTTAAAATATCCCAAAAAAGTTCAGCCGGGAGAAAGTGTTTTGTCAATAGAACGGCCAAAGTCAATATTTGCTGAATCGGTTAGGTCTGTGAGAACCAACTTAAGCTTTATGGCAAGCGATAAAGATACTAAGGTAATCGCTATTACTTCTGAAGTTTCAGGTGAAGGTAAATCATTCGTAAGTTTAAATCTTGCCGGAACACTTTCTATTATTGAGAAAAAAGTAATCATTATAGCTGCCGATTTACGTAAATCTAAGCTCCATCATGCATTTGGTTCTGACAACCGCATCGGTCTGAGCAGTTACTTATCTAAACAGGCTGGCTTATCTGATATCATCTTTACGGATGAACGGCACAACATTGACTACATTACCTCGGGGCCTGTACCTCCAAATCCTTCAGAACTTTTGCACCACAAAGCAATGGAAACGTTACTCGAAAAACTGAGGGAAACTTACGAGTATATCATTATCGATACTGCCCCTGTTGGACTGGTGTCAGACTCGATACCTTTGATCAGAAAAGCGGATGTTAATCTTTTTATTATCCGTTCGGGTGTTTCGAAATTCAGGGCCGCAACCATCCCCGATCGTTTATCAAAAGAATACGGGCTTAACAATATTGCAATCATCCTAAATTCATTTGGTGATGAAAAACTACATGCCAATATTTACACCACCAACTATGCACATAGCAATACCGGAACTTATTACTATTCGAATTATACCGGTTATGGAAAAAGTGGCTATTACGATGATGAGAAAAGCTGGTGGGAGTTTTGGAAGAAAAGAGGGTAAAACTTAAGCTTAATGATTGATCAAAATTACAGGTGGTACCCGGTTTATACGCGTTCGAGGGCAGAAAAAAAAGCTCATGAAGAATTAAACAGAAAAGGAATTTTAAGTTATTTACCTCTAAAAAAGACAGTTAAACAATGGAGCGATCGTAAAAAAATCGTAGAAGAGCCCTTGATTAAATCGTATCTGTTTGCGTATATTTCGGCTAAAGAATATGCAGAAGTTTTAATGACCAATGGTGTAGCCAGGTTTATTTATTTCTCCAGCCAAATCGCCTCTATCCCTGACCAACAAATCAATGATCTTAAACTCTTACTCGCTACAGATGCAGATCTTGAGCTTATTGATTATGACATTAAACCAGGAGAAAGGGTATTGATTAAGGCCGGGCCATTTAAGGGGATAATTGCCGAACTGGTGTCTATACAAAACAAACAGCGTATTATTTTACGTTTACAAAATATGGGCTACTCAATTAATATCAATACATCTATAGCTTTTGTAGAACCGCTATAGAAATGTAAAAGATTGGATGCTTGATGTGGAGATGGGTGAATAAAAGTTAAATTAATAAATACCGATGTTTAGGCACCGGTTTTATTCATAAAAATAATCGGTTCATTTTGAAACATAAAATGTGACTGAAAGGGCGAAGCTGTATCCAACGCACTTTATAGGGTTGAAAATTCGTCGAAATCAAAATACCAATGTGCCGTATAGCGGGTATTATAAATAGCAAAAATTCACTAGAAAAAGTTAACCAACAGGTAAAAGCCATGTGCGATAGTATGCAACACGGTGGACCAGACGACCATGGTATTTATATGGCCGAAAACGAATCTGTTTGTTTAGGCAATCGGAGATTAGCTATTTTAGACCTCAGCAGTAATGGTCACCAACCTATGTTGAGCCATAAAGAAGACATTGTGATTACCTACAATGGCGAAATTTATAATTATCAAAAAATAAGAATCGCATTAATCAATTTAGGTTATATCTTTAAAACACAAACAGATACAGAAGTAATACTTTATGCTTATCAACATTGGGGTGAAGACGCTTTTGAAAAATTGGATGGGATTTTTGCCTTTTGTATTTACGATAGGCGAAAACAATGTGTGTACCTGGTCCGTGATCAGAATGGGATAAAGCCATTGTATTATCATTTTGATAATGAAACCTTAACCTTTGCTTCTGAAGTGAAAGCATTCAAATATGCCGAAATCTCACAAGAAAACGAAAATTGGCGAATTTACTACCTTGCGTTTGGTCATATACCAGAGCCTTACACCACACTAAAAAATGTTTGCAGCTTAGGCAAAGGCTGCTTTTTAAAATATCATGTTAGAAGTGCCGGGCACTCTATTCAATCCTATCATGAATTTGAAAGCACTTCTTACATTAGAAACGAGAGTTATGCTATCGAGCTCATCCGCGAGCAATTGGGTAACTCCATCAAACAGCAGATGATTTCCGATGTTGATGTTGGTGTACTGTTTAGCGGAGGTCTTGATTCGAGCATTATTACCATTTTGGCAAATCAACACAATGGCAGTAGACTTTCGTGCATTTCGGCCAATTTTAATGAAATAGATTTTTCAGAAAAAAAACAGCGCAATAGCCTGCTTCAAAAAATTGAGGTACAAAAGATAGAAAAACTTATTACCTACCGCGATTTTGTGCAGAATTTTGAAACCGTTTTAGGCAATATGGATCAGCCCACTAATGATGGGATTAATACCTGGTTTGTATGTAAAACAGCAAAGGAACAAGGAATTAAAGTAGTACTATCTGGCTTAGGTGCAGATGAACTTTTTGGCGGTTATCCTTCATTTGACCGGATACATAAAATACAGAATTTAAACTGGTTAAGTAAAAGTGTGTTACGGAGCATGCGTTTCTCAAACAATACCAAGTTTAAAAGATTATATTATCTAAGTCTAAATTCTCCTATTGGAGAGTATTTATGTTTGAGGGGCGTTTATTCTCCCGATGTAATAGCGGAGTTACTGGATATCGATATGAGAACCGTTATCGATTGCCTGGAAGAAATTCCATTGCAGCCCGGCATCAAAAAAACCAGTAACGAAACCCGGGCAAGCTGGTTCGAGTTTAACATGTACATGCAGAACCAGCTATTAAAAGATACTGATTTTATGAGTATGAGCCATGGCGTTGAGGTGAGGGTGCCCTTTCTCGACCGCAACTTTGTTGACCTCGTACTTTCTATCTCAACAGAGATTAAATTCAGCTATGAACAAAAAAAGAAACTTTTGGTAGAAGCATATAAGGAAGATTTGCCGGTTGAAACGTGGAAAAGATCTAAGATGGGTTTCACTTTCCCTTTTCAGGAGTGGATGAGAAAAAACAATGATATTGCAGATCCATCACGCTATCATAATAAACGGGCAAAATCGCTCATAAAAAGCTTTGGAGAAAACAAACTGCACTGGAGCTCAGCCCTGGCGTTATACAGAACTTACCATGCCAGTTAAAGTATTATTTTTAACCCTTAAAACTTTTAGTTTAACCGGCGGCATTGAAAAAGTATGCCGAAGTTTATCGCGAGTTTTATACGATCTGAGCGAAGAAGAAATTGTTCAATCTACCGTATATTCGATGTACGATAAAAATACGGACCGCGATTCGAGATACCTGAGCAAACAACAATTTCAAGGTTTTGAAGGAAAAAAAGAACGGTTTGTGGTTCACTCCTTTTTAAGTGGGTTAAAAGCCGACGTTATTTTGTTAAGCCATATCCATTTAATCAATATTGTCTATTTCATAAAAAAAATACATCCCAATAAAAAAATATATCTGCTGGCACATGGAATTGAGATATGGAAAAAATTATCAGATTCTAAGCTCAAGATTTTAAACCAATTGGATAAAATTATTTGCGTCAGCCATTTTACTGCACAAAAGATAATGGATATGCACCATATTCCAGCTGAGAAAATTGAAATATTAAACAATTGCCTAGACCCATTTTATCACCTCTCTACACAGTTTGAAAAACCGAAGGAATTATTAAATAGGTACCGTTTAAATGATGAGAATATAATCCTATTTTCACTATCGCGCTTATCCTCTTCTGAAAAATACAAAGGATATGATCATACGATTGAACTTTTACCAAAACTACTAGAGAAATACCCAACGCTAATTTATTTGTTAGGCGGCAAATGGGATGCAATTGAGAAGAAAAGACTGGACGAACTGATCATAAAAAATAACCTTCAGAATCATATCAGAATGGTCGGTTTTATTGATGAAACAGAGGTTACCGAACATTTTTTACTCTCTGACATGTTTATCTTACCAAGTAAAAAAGAAGGTTTCGGGATTGTATTTATTGAAGCGCTGGCTAGTGGCCTCAGGGTTATTGCAGGCAATAAAGATGGCAGTGTAGATGCGCTTAAAGGTGGAACGCTGGGTGTTCTCGTTGATCCTGATGATCAGGATGGTATTCTAACCAGTATCTTCAATTTATTAAAGCATACTCAAACAGAAAGCGAGAAAAAAAATCTTCAAGAAAAATGCATGGAGGCATTTGGATATGCGCCTTATCTTCAATCTATAAAAAACTTGCTTTTAAATGGGAAGATCAATCCTACAAAAAAAATAAATCAAGAACAATATACAGGAATGGATAACCCAAAAATTTATGGTTAAGGAAGAGCAACAGTGGACCATTGAGGCAAAATCTTCTTTGTTCGATCTAAAGCTGAATGAGGTTTGGGCGTACCGGGATTTATTGGTACTATTGGTGAGAAGGGATTTCGTCTCTTTTTATAAACAGACTATTTTAGGCCCCCTCTGGTTTTTTATACAGCCATTGTTTACCACAATCATCTTTACCTTTATATTTGGTAATTTAGCAGGTATATCAACCGATGGACTGCCTAAACCCCTATTTTACATGGCAGGCATCACGGCCTGGAATTACTTTGCTGACTGTTTAACCAAAACATCTTCTGTTTTCAGAGATAATGCAGGTATTTTTGGGAAGGTTTATTTCCCAAGGTTAATTATGCCTTTGAGTATAGTGGTAAGCAATCTGGTGCGTTTTGGAGTGCAAATGCTTTTGTTTCTCATCTTAATGGCTTATTATTATTTCGCTGACGCCAACTTTAACATCAGTTGGGCGATTTGTTTGTTTCCAGTCATCGTAATATTAATGGCTTTATTGGGTTTAGGTGCAGGAATGATTATTTCTGCAATGACCACAAAATATAGAGATCTTGCATTTCTGATCAGTTTTGGCGTGCAGTTATTGATGTATGCAACTACAGTAATCTATCCCCTATCTGAGGCTATCAAGAAATATCCAACATACGCCTGGATAATCGAATACAATCCAATGACTCCTGTAATAGAAACATTTCGGTATGGCTTTCTTGGAGAAGGAAACTTTAACTGGTTTAGTTTAGGTTATGCCACTATTGTTACGTTAATGTTATTGATCATAGGCACTGTAATTTTTAACAAAGTAGAACGGAATTTCGTCGACACGGTGTAGATGGATGGTGGAATAGGGAAAATGTAAGATGGATATGAAATATTAATATGTCGAACATCGCTATAAAGGCAGAAAATCTTAGCAAAGCTTATCAATTAGGCCAAATTGGAACTGGAACGATTAGCCGGGATTTAGAGCGTTGGTATGCACGAATTCGAGGTAAGGAAGATCCCTTCTTACGAATAGGTGAAAGCAATAATCAAAATACCAAAAGTGAAAGTGATGTGGTATGGAGTTTAAAAGATATCAATTTTGAAATTGAACAAGGGGATGCCGTAGGCATTATTGGTAGAAACGGTGCAGGAAAGAGCACTTTGCTTAAAATACTGAGCAAGGTTACCGCACCTACTACAGGAAAAATATCAGGAAAGGGCCGCATAGCGAGCTTACTAGAAGTAGGTACAGGCTTTCACCCAGAGTTGAGCGGACGTGAGAACATCTTTTTAAATGGTGCTATTTTGGGCATGCGCAAAAAAGAAATCCAGCGTAAATTGGATGAAATTGTAGATTTTGCAGGTATAGAGCGGTATTTAGATACCCCGGTAAAAAGATACAGCTCCGGTATGTATGTACGTTTAGCCTTTGCTGTTGCTGCACATCTGGAAAGCGAAATACTGATTGTTGATGAAGTATTAGCCGTTGGAGATGCAGAATTTCAGAAAAAATGTTTGGGTAAGATGGGAGAAGTGAGCAAGGGAGAAGGAAGAACAGTATTATTTGTGAGCCATAATATGGCCAGTATTGCACAACTTTGTAACCGGGCCATTCTGCTGAGCAATGGGGAAATTCTGGATTTTAACACAGTCTCGAAAATTATTCCACAATATTTTTATCTAAATAAAAAGAGTGAGGCCTTTATCGATCTAAAAGATCATATAAGAAAGGGGAATAGATTTCACGAATTTGAGTGGATTAACCTAAAAAACGGTAAGGGAGAATTAAACAGAGAGTTTAATATTGGAGAAGATTTTACAATCTCCTTTCAATTAAAAAGAAATAGTAAAAGTATAACACCTGTTCGAATTTCTATCGAATTAAAAGCATCTGATGGGTTAAATATCGCCAACATGATAGATGCAGACTCAAGCTTTGACAGCCATTACCAAAATGAAGCAATATTTAATGTTTGCCTTAAAGATATTAGGCTATATCCAGATACTTATTTATTGAGTCTTTATATTGGGGATACCACTAGCAATGATGTTTTTGATTACATTGAGGATTGTGCTAGTTTTGAAGTTATCGGTGGCGGAGAATTAACATCAAGGCCACTACCAAGGTCTGCTGGATTATTATTTTTAACACCAGAATGGAAATTAGATGAAATTCTTAAGAAGAATTTATAATAGGTATTTTGTTAACAAAAAACAAAATAGATACAGTAATAATATAATTGAATCTGATGATGTATCTTTTCAAGCTTTAAAGGGTCATTCCATAACCATATTGAAAAGAGCCTATGTGAGTGATGACTGTTCAATTGGCAGTTATTCATTTATAGGCTTTAATTCTTTAATTTCAAAATCCAACATTGGAAGGTTTTGTTCTATTGCGAGTAATGTAAATATTGGCCATGGAGAACATCCTTTACACCACATATCTACCAGCGGTTTTTTTGTAGATGATTCTTATGAAATACTAACAGAAAAAGAATGCACTATTGAAAATGATGTTTGGATCGGGGTAGGGAGCACAATTAAGAGAGGAGTAACAATAGGTACTGGAGCTGTTGTAGGAGCTAATTCTTTTGTAAACAAAGATGTACCTCCCTATGCAATAGTTGTTGGTTCTCCAGCTAAGATCATTAGATATAGATTTGAAGAGAAAAAGATCAAGAAAATTCTGGATTCAAGATGGTGGGAGATGGAACTCGAAGATGCCAGAAAACTTATATCTAGTCTGGAAAACCCAAGTAATGTTTAATATATTTAAAAAAGATAAAAGGGAAACAGAAATCGCTACTAAGCAATATGGAGAAAATGTTTCTTTAAATGAAACAACTGTAATGGATTTTGTTTCAATTGGCAATAACTGTTATCTCTATAAATGCCATTTAGATAGTTATTCATATCTATCGTCAAGTGTAAGCATGATGAATACCACTATCGGAAAATTCTGTTCAATTGCACAAGGAACCTGCATTGCTTTAGGCACGCATCCATCCCATACCTTCGTATCAACTAGTCCTGTTTTTTTTTCAATTCATAAACAATGTGGAACAACCTTTTCTGACAGACCTTATTTTGAGGAAATGATTAAAACAACTATTGGGAACGATGTATGGATTGGAGTGAATGCGATAATTAAAGATGGTCTCGTTATAGGTGATGGGGCAATTGTTGGCGCTGGCGCAATTGTAACCAAAGATGTTCCTCCTTATGCGATTGTTGTCGGTAATCCCGCAAGAATTTTGAGATATAGATTTACTGAAGAAGAAATATCTTTTTTATTGGATTTTAAATGGTGGGATAAAGATCCGGCTTGGCTTCGTGACAATTTCAAACTCCTTCATAATATAAAAGAGTTTATCGCAACCTTTAAATAAGATGGTTATTTGTAATCTAAAAGGTGGCCTGGGAAATCAAATGTTCCAATACGCAACCGCTCGTGCAATTGCAAATAATCGTCACCAGATATTTATTGACCTTTCCTTTCTTGAAAAGAATAATACATCAATTGGAAGTTTTACTGCCAGAAAATTTGAACTAAATCTCTTTGAGAACATCCGTTTCAAATTTATAAGCCATGTTGCTTTAAAATTTCATCTGTCAAACCATAGAATTTTGAAGGTTCTACGTATGCTTCTACGGTATAAAAAAATTTATGTTATAAACGATGAAAATGAACATTACCAAGATGGCCATGATATTATTTATCTCGACGGATACTTCCAAAACCCTTTGTTATTCAAAAGCATAAGAAATGTTTTATTAAAAGATTTCACCTTCCCAAAACTACCAGAAAACACAAACGACCTGGCAAAATTGATTGAGACCAAAAGTGCTGTTAGTATCCATGTAAGAAGAGGTGATTATCTTAACCCAGAAAACAACAATTACCATGGGGTATTGCCAATCAGCTACTATAAATCCGCAGTTGAGAAAATGATTGAGTTGAATAAAGATGCTTGTTTTTTTATCTTTTCAGATGATGGCGAATGGTGTGAGCTCAATTTTTCTTTCATTAAAAAAGAAAAATATTTTATTTCAGACAGGAACAATCATAGCTGGACCGATATGAAATTAATGACACTATGCAAGCATTTTATCATTGCTAATAGTAGCTTCAGTTGGTGGGGTGCCTGGCTTAGTCAACACTATAGCAAAACGGTAATTGCTCCTAAAAACTGGTATAAAAACGAAAAATCTAAAATCATTCCAAAAGAATGGATCACGCTCTAAATCCTAAAATAACAGTCTTAATGGCTGTATATAATGGGGAAAAATTTCTGAAGGAAGCGATCAATAGTATCCTATCTCAGACATTTGTAGAATTTGAATTTCTTATTATAAATGATGGTTCAATAGACGGAACAGATTCAATTATTAAAAATTTACAGGACGAAAGAATAACTTATGTTATTAATGAAAAAAATATAGGTTGCGTTCAATCTTTTAATAAAGGTATGTTGTTGGCAAAAGCGGATATTATAGCCAGAATGGACGCTGATGATATTTCAAAACCTACGAGACTTAAAAAACAGTTCGATTTTTTAAATGATAATCCTGAAATAGATATTATAGGTAGTCACATCACTCTTATAGATGAAACTAGCGAAAAAATTGGCAGTCATGCCTATCCTATTTCAAATAATGAAATTAAAGCAAACTTGTTATTTGGGAGCCCGTTTGCACATCCGAGTGTGATGTTTAAAAATGACAAATTCCGCATCTTTAACCTTTCATATCTTGAAGAATATAAGCATGCAGAAGACTACGATTTATGGCAGAGAGCGCTAATCAAATTAAAAGGAGCCAATTATGACGAACCTCTACTGGACTATAGAATTTCCTCATCGCAAATTTCTACCATTTATTTACAGGAACAACAAATTGTAAATTGGAAAATCAGGGTCAATGCATTGAAAATTTTACGATTAACTTCTCATACAATAGATTACCTCAATATCCTTTTAAAAGATTCTTTAGAATTAGCTCAGGCCGAAAACTTTAGACATATTCTGAACGCTTTATTTGAGTTATTTGAAGCCAATGATAAACTTAAAGTTTATGACAACCATACATTGCGGAAGCTCATGATACTAAAATTAGAAAAAACGGTAACATTTTATTCTTCCAGGTCATTTAAGCTCTTTTTTTTATACAGGAAAAGTAATGTCTACAAATACAATAACCTAACTACCATTTACAGGATTAAGTGTTTCATTAAACAACTTATCAAAACATAGTTGAATGTACTTTACCTGTATTATTACTTGTTATAATCGTGAAAGTACAATCGAAAGGGCTATTAATAGCATCCTTAATCAATCTTATCAAAATTTCGAGATTATAGTTGTAGACGATGGATCTAAAGATCATAGTGTTGAAATAATTAAATCCATAACCGACAGTAGAATAACGATTGTTGAACATAAAATAAATCAGGGCCAAAATGCCGCACTAAATAGTGGAATTCGAATCTCCAAATTCGAGTATCTTGCTTTTCTTGACAGTGATGATGTATGGTTGCCAAGTTATTTGCATGAAATGCACCAAGCATATATCAGCAATCCTAATGCTGCCTTTACATACTGTAATTTAGTTAACGGGCCATTATGGACTTTAGAAGGAGTAAACAAGTATGCAGATGTATTAAATCAGGGATATCTCTCTTCTATGATTAGTATTACAGCAAAAAAGAATGCGGTTATTAGCATAAATGGTTTTGATCCCCGATATACCGTCTGTCAAGACGACGATTTTTGTTTTAGATTAGCTAAACAATATTCTTTTAGTGTAATAAAGAAACAACTCGCCGAAGTACATGGAGCAACAGACTCTATGACAAAAAACATGGTTAAAGTTGCTGAGGGGTGGGATTTTTTATTTAAAGACTATAAAAAAGACATTTTGAATTTTTGCGGGGCAAAATCATTTTCTCGACATACATTAAATGTTGCTTTACAATATTTTAATTGCAATAGATTTTTTGCCGGGTTGAAATGTTATATAAAAGGTATATTTTTTTTTATCAAACCAGGCAATAACAAATTTTCTTTTAGCAGAGCAGAGTTTATAGCGATCAATAAAAAAATATTTCTGCTTTTAGCGGGCAGGATCAAACGGGTAATTACAAAATTAATTTAAATGATCGAACAAGTATCTTTTCAGGAAAAATTACTCGCAATCATCATCAGAGCTAATTATAAAAAGGAAGGTATCTCTTTTTTTACGCCTGGAGATTTTTCTCAACAGCTGGGCTATATGAACAGGCCAAAGGGTTATGTTATTGAACCCCATGTGCATAATTTGGTAGAACGTAAGGTTACACTTACGCAGGAGGTCCTCTATATCAAGACCGGAAAAGTTCGAATCGACTTTTATAATGAGGAGCGTACTTATTTAGAGAGCAGAATAGTTGAGACGGGCGATGTAGTATTATTGGCATCTGGAGGCCATGGCTTTGAAATGCTCGAATCTTCAGAAATGATTGAAATTAAACAGGGACCATATTGTGGCGATGAAGACAAGGTAAGATTTGACTATAAACTAGAGCACATTAACCTAATCACAAATAACGATGAGCCAAAATTTTAAGCTTTACAGTCAATATTATGATCTTCTATACATAGATAAAGATTATGAAGCAGAAGTTGACTATTTGGATGGCCTGATTAAACAATATGGCACCCAAGGCAAAAAAATAATAGAGTTGGGTTCTGGAACAGGCAAACATGCGAATTTGCTATCTGAAAAAGGATACCAGGTTCTTGGTTTAGAACGAAGTCCGGAAATGGTTGATATTGCCAATCTTACAAAAGCAACTCATGTAGAATTTAAAGTAGCAGATATTACCGATTTTGAAGTTGGCAAGTCCTTTGATATCGCCTTATCACTTTTTCACGTCATCAGTTATCTTACCAATAATCAAAGCCTGATTGATACATTTATAAATGTAAATCGCCATTTAAACGAGGGTGGCTTATTTATTTTTGATGTGTGGTATAGTACAGCTGTAAATTTTCAAATTCCGGAAAAACGAACTAAAACACTCAAGAACGAAAACATTGAAGTAACCAGATATGCCAATCCTGTAATCTATCCCGAACAACATGTTGTTGAAGTAAACTACATCATTGAAGTAGAAGATTTAACCTCAAAAAAGAAAACAACTTTTAAAGAATCACATCCTATGCGGCATTTTAGCAGCCAAGAAATTGAGTTGTTGGCTTATGCAACTGGATTTAAATTGATGCACACTGAAGAATTCTTAAGCAAAGCCATTCCTTCTGCTCAAACATGGGGAGTGTGCTACGTATTGATAAAAATATAAATCATGGATCCCATCCCAGTAAATATTCCGCTGCTCAAGGGCAATGAGCTTAAATACCTCACCGAATGTATAGAAACGGGATGGATTAGCAGCGAAGGTCCTTTTATAACCAAATTTGAAGAGCAGTTTAGCAATTATATAGGCTGCGATTATGGAATTGCAGTAAGTAATGGTTCCGCAGCATTAGATATTGCTATTAAGGCGCTAAATATTGGACCTGGAGATGAGGTTATTATGCCTACTTTCACGATTATTTCTCCAGCTCAATCTGTAGTTACCGCAGGTGCGATTCCGGTTCTTGTTGATAGTGATCCACTCACCTGGAATATGGACGTAATGCAAATTGAAGCTAAAATTACACCTCAAACCAAAGCAATATTAGTGGTACATATTTATGGCCTTCCGGTTGATATGGATCCAGTAATTGAATTAGCCAAAAAATATAAGCTAAAGGTAATTGAAGATGCTGCAGAAATGCATGGGCAAACCTATAAAAGCAAAAAATGTGGCAGTTTTGGCGACATTAGCATTTTTAGCTTTTATCCTAATAAACATATCACCACAGGTGAAGGTGGTATGTTACTAACCAACGATGCTCAGCTGGCAGAAAGATGCAAGAAATTAAGGAATCTTTGCTTTGAGCCAGATGGACCACGTTTCGTTCATTATGAAATTGGTTGGAATTACAGGATGACTAATTTGCAGGCAGCTTTAGGTGTGGCGCAATTAGAGCAGATTGATAATTTTATCGAGAAAAAAAGAGCAATGGGAGCTTCTTATCAAGAAAAACTTTCTTACTTAAAAACAAAAGGATATCAATTGCCTCTTAATAAAACAAACGCTAGTGAAAACATATATTGGATCTTCGGCCTTGTAGCCCCGAACCAGAAGGAAAAGGAAAAAATGGTGGCCTATTTAACGGAAAATCAGATTGGAAGTCGTCCATTTTTTTGGAATATACATGAGCAACCCGTATTTCAAAAAATGGGACTCTTTAAAAATGACAACTATCCAATTGCCGAAAAATTAGCTAGAAACGGTTTTTATATACCAAGTGGCTTAGGATTAGATGTAAACCAGCAATTAAAAGTGGTTAATAAAATATTACAATTTTATAATTAATGCTGATTATCTTTCCTTATAGTGAGCATACATTTATATCTCATCCCACTTTGTTATCTATCTTAAAAAAATATGAAACAAGAAGTAAATTAATCTTCTATTATCCAAGCCACTCTAATACACTAGTTTCTTCAAAGTTCCAAAATCTTATTGGCCATGTTCTTTTAGACAGAAGATCCTGGGGACAGTTTCTAGTTAAAAACTGTATTAAAAGTTTTAAAAAAATTTGGGATATTCTTAGCCCTTTTGAGCCAATTATTGCTTTTGATAATTTAGGTTTTCGTTCTGCATTACAACTCAAAAGAATTCTTACTTATAAAAAAATTATTTATTTCAATTGTGAGATATCTCCAAATTCCTTTGAAAAGACCCAAATGGATAATTGCTTCAAATTTGTAATCCAAGACCAATACAGGTTGCAAATTTATGAAGAGGCCATGCAGGTAAAAATACCGATTTCAAAGCTTCATTATTGCCCTGTAGCTTACTATGATATTTTAGGTGAATTAACTGACGAAAAAAGGCAACATATAATCTATTCCGGAAGCGTTTCAAAAAGTTTTGGGATAGATAAATTCGTATTAAATTCTCAAACATCTCAAACTATCTATTTCCAAACACACTGGACGAATGATTTTGAATATTTTAATGAGTTGATAAGCAAAAAAGGCTATGTTTTCACAAACAAAATATTTGATAACTATCACGATTTACTATCATTCTTAAATAGATTTCAAATTGGATTAGCCATATATGATAATTTTCATGAAGATGATAATTACATTAATATGTCCGAAATTGGATTATCCAGCGGAAAAATAAGTGCATATGCTATGTTGGGAATACCAATTTTATATAGAGGTTCGAATGCTCTGGAAGACTATAATTACAAATTTAATTTTGGGCTATCAATAGACAATATTAATAGGTTAGATCATTGCATTAATTCGATACTATCGAATTATGAATATTATAGTTCCAATTCAAGGAAATTTTATCTGGAGACTCTAGCCCCAGAACCCCATCTCAATAATATTTTCATTAATAAAAGTGATTCCTAAGATTATTCATTACTGTTGGTTTGGTTCAAAACCAATTCCAAAAAATCAATTAAAATACATTAGGGAGTGGCAAAAAATAATGCCCGACTTTGAGATTATATTATGGAATGAATTAAATAGCCCTATGGATATTCCTTACATGAAAACTGCGCTTGAAAATAAAAAGTGGGCTAATCTTTCCAACCTAACCAGATTACATGCTTTAAATAAATACGGCGGCATATATTTCGATACAGATATAGAAATACTGCAAAATTTCACTCATCTTTTATCTGAATCATGTTTTCTGGGGTTCGAGGAAAAACATGTTGATTGGGACGGCTGTATAAACAATGCTGTAATTGGAGCCTCTCCAAACCATTGGTTTATAAATGAAATGTATGATGAGCTAACTACTAACTTCGATGGTAGAGAAGATGCACATCTATCTTCCCCTAACATGACAACTAAGCTGCTTAAAAAGCATGGGGTTAAAAACTATGGGGATCAAAAAGTGCGGGATATTCATTTATTTCCGACAGATTTTTTCTATCCATATTCGTGGCACGAAATATTTAATCCTGAAGAAGTTACAAAAAACACTTATTGCATTCATCGATTTGAAAGGTCTTGGGTAGATAAAAAAGTTAAAATAAAGAACTTAAAAACGATATTAAAAACCGCATACTATAACTTTAAGTGGAAACTCACCAAAAATAAATTCAAAAAATGATTGGGGTTTCAGTTATTATATGTTGCTACAACAGTATTTTAAGACTTGGACCTACTTTAAAACACTTAGCCATACAGGAATTTGATAAAGAAGTAAATTGGGAAATCATACTTGTTGATAATGCTTCCACAGATAACACTTCAGAAAACGCAAGATTGCTGTGGGAAAACTCAGATAAAAATCACCCAAACAGGCTAAAAGTTGTTAGCGAATCTATTCAGGGCCTTAATTATGCCAGAGAAAAGGGTATTTTAGAGGCTAACTATGAATTTTTGTTATTCTGCGATGATGATAATTGGTTGTGTTCTAACTATATCCAAACAGTTTACGACTTAATGTCTACCCATGGCTCTATTGCTGCATTAGGAGGTTGTGGAACTGCACTGTTTGAAACAGTTCCCCCTGATTTTGTTCGTTTAAATCCTGGTCCATATGCAGTAGGTCCACAATCTATCAGTGATGGTTATTTATCCCCTCTGCATACACTTTATGGGGCAGGTACCACCTATAGAAAATCTGCTCTGGCAAAACTAAAATCGACCGGGTTTAATTTCTATCTCTCTGGTCGCTTGGGAAACAAATTGTTAAATGGAGAAGACAGAGAATTAAATTTTGCCCTCACATTGCTCGATTTCAAATCGTACTATTGTTCAAAACTTACTTTTAAGCACTTCATTATTTCTAAAAGAAGTTCAGCTGAATATTATTTTAATAACTTAAAAGGCAATTCTTATAGCTTTTATATCCTTCATGCTTACTATCTAACAATTCTGGAAAAGTTCCAGGGCAGAGGCAAAATAAAAACAAGCTTTATTTGGAATTTTTTTACCTATAACATCACTTCTTTTAGAAATCTATTCTCTCAAAAACATCTGCCAATGGGCAAACGACTGCAATTTTGGCTGTTAACAAATAAGCATTGGTTGAAGAACCTAAGCAAATACCTCCATATCAGGAAAATTTTATCAAATCAGATCAAATCTTAGTGAAAATATATTTTCTTATACCAGAATACCTTGAATTGTATGACGATGGCAATATCACACTCGCTGAAGGATTAAAGGAACTAGGAGTTGAATTTTATGCCAATCGAAACTATTGGAAAATAAATAACGATGGCGAATATTTATTCAATTTCCATAATGCATCAGACAAAAACGAATTTGATGTTATCATCTTATCAAATGCCTGGACTCAATTTATACACCACAAAACTTTTAAACATTATAAAATCGAATTGCCTAATTGGTTGTTTAACCCAACAAGAAAATATAAAACCGTGTATATAGACAACATGGATGGCTATAAAACCTTTAGCTATTCTGACGAGGCCAGAAAATTCGATTATATTTTACGTAGCCAAAAAAACCACAAAACACAAAATCACAGCAACATACATCCTTGGGTTTTAGGCTATCAACAGAGAATTGTTCGAGAAAGGCTAGGAATTCCTGCCAAGGAAAAAAAATTAGAAATTGCCGTAAATTTTTATTTTTCACACCAATTTTCTCATCAAACGAGATCATTTGCAGAAAGGAATATTCTAAGCAAATTCAAGTCCATTCCTTTAAATAGATACCTGAACAAAAAAGAAGCACCACGAGATGCCTTTAGTAATATAATGTGGCATCAAACACTAGAGAAACATAACCCTGAATACTACCATAACATCGAAAGAACTTTAATAAATGCTGCTTTTTGTGGCGATATGATTGCTGGATTGCCAAATGATCCTTCTATATACCTAGTTGGTGGCAATAAAGCAAAACTGAGAAAAAAAATATACGAGGTGTTATCCTTTTTACTTGGCAAAGAGAAAAGAATTATCCAGTGGGATAGCTGGAGGTTTTGGGAAACTTTAATTTTAGGCTCTGTTCCGATGCATTTAGATCTAGAAAAATACGGTGTAGAGCTACCAATAATGCCTGATAACTGGGAACATTATATTGGCATCGACCTCGATCATATTAACAGAGATGTGGAAAGGATAATGGATGATCCGGAAAGTATTTACAAAATCGCATATAAAGGAAAGCCCTGGGCTGAGCAAAACTACTCTCCACTAGCTTCGGCCAAAAGGTTTATTGATCTCATTAAAAAATGATTGTATTAAGTTTAATTTGTCACCATCTTTACTTACATTAATTGGCAAAAGAATTACCAAAAATATTATTCATTGCAGACGAGATTCCGCAATCAATTAATGCAGGTTCTATTCAATTTTATAGACTATTTGCAAGTTATCCTTCGAATAAATTAATGGTTTTTGGTAAGAAGCCAAATCCAGAAGCCAAAATTTTAACCTGTCCCTATTACGAATTAAAATATCCTTTTCTTGAACGTTTACGTCTATCAAGGTTTACTTCCATCCTATCCGATTTACAGGCTTTAAAATTGCTATTACCCACATTACCTAACAATCTTTTAAAAGTAGCAAGGGCATTCGAGCCGGATCTGGTAATTAGTTTGATGCAGCACATTACCTATTATCACCCTGCTTATTTTTTTGCAAAAAAAAGCAAGCTACCGTTCATCCTATTTTGCCATGATGATGTTGAAGAATTTTCACGGATCCATCCAAGATTTAAAAAAAGCCTTATTCAATTAAATAGTAAAATATACAAGTCAGCTTTAAAACGTATTTGTATAAGTCCTGAAATGGCAGAAAAATGGAAAGATAAATATGGTGCGGAGAGCGACTTCTTATATCCTACTGCATCGAAAACCCTAACAGCAAAAGCAATAGACCTGGATAATTTAACACCTAAAAAACAGTTAAAGATTGGCTATGCCGGTTCGCTGGCCTATGGTTATAAGGAAGGAATACAAGAAATGTTACCTGTATTACAAAAAACCAGCACATTACTAAAAATCTATAGAAATGAAGACAGTTCTTTGCCATCATCTAAATACTTAACTTACCGTGGATTTTCAAAAACGGCTGAAGAAACATTTGAAAAAATAAAGGCAGAATGCGATGCAGTGATCTTGCCCTATTCTTCAGACAAGAAATTCAAGGATTTATATACTACTCATTTTCCAAGCAAAATCCCCGAATATATCTTATTAGGAATGCCAGTTATTGTAATCGGCCCAAGTTATGCCAATGGAGTAAGATGGGCCATGTCCAAAAAGGGGATTTTCTCAGGTAATTTGGATTCACTAGAAGACATTTTAAAAAGTATCAGCTCAGATATGCTAAAACTAAAACAAGTACTTATGAGCTTAAAGGAAATTGATGATTTTAATCCTAATCAAATCAATACTAAATTCATTCAAATAGTTAACAATGCATCCAAAGCGAATTAGGACTATAGATTGTTTGAGAGGAATTGCTGCAATAAGTATATGTTACTATCATTTTACCTGGGGAAATGGGCATTATCTGCCTGCTAACAGCATTGTTAAAAAGATTGGAGGAGACGGGTATCTGGGTGTAGAAATTTTTTTTATTATATCCGGCTTCATACTTCCCTTATCACTTCACAACAGTAATTATTCGCTTAAAAATTATTTTACTTTCATTCTAAAACGTCTCACCAGAATTGATATCCCATATTTCGTAACAATAATATTATGCATCCTGTTTGCTTATATCAGAACATTATCACCCTCATACAAAGTCCCGGCTTTTTCTACTGATTATATTCGTATCATATTGCACATTGGTTATTTACCATCCATATTTCATAAAGCTTGGCTTAATCCTGCATTTTGGACACTTGCACTTGAATTTCAGTTTTATTTATTAATTGCCCTTTTCTTCCCACTTTTAATACACAAAAAAATATATTTATACATTTTTATCGCGCTATCTTTAGTTGCCAGTTACTTTTCTCAAACTGACGATTTTCTTTTTAAGTATCTGCCTTTTTTCTGCTTAGGGATCACAATTTTTAAATATTACAGATCACTAATGTGCTTCAGAGAGTTCTTAGCCTCAATCGTTTGCCTGTTTACTTTTATCTTACTCCGATTTGATTATCACTATCTTTTTGCCTCTGCCATTCCTTTGGTTATATTTTATGAGGATGACATTAACAATAAATTACTTTTATTTTTAGGAAAAATCTCTTATTCGATCTATTTGCTTCATATACCAATAGGTATGAGGATAATTAATCTTTCTGATTCGTTAATTAGTAACTATCACTTAAAAGAACTTATAGTTTTTATTAACCTATTATTTATAATAGGTATTTCGTTTCTATTTTACAAATTTGTAGAAAAACCGGCTGTAATATTATCCAAAAAGATCATTTATAAACACTGATGCTCATTGAGGTTTCTTTTATAATCCCTACATTTAATAGGAATGCTATATTATACAAAACGTTAGAGAGTATTTCGGCGCAAGAATATCAGCCCAATGAAATTCTGATCATAGATGCTACTATTCCTTTCGTTGCGAAAACCGATTATTTGATGCAGCAGTACCCCAATTTGAAGAGTGAAATAATACACATCCCTGCCCTTCAAAAAGGAGCAGCCATACAACGCAATCAAGGAATAGAATTGGCGAAAAACAATATCATAGGATTTGCAGATGACGATATTATCCTGCAGCCAGAATGTATTCAAAATCTATACAATGGCTTAACACATAATAAAAAATGCGGTGGAATCAGTGCTACTATAAGCAATCAATTTTTTCAGCCCTTAGGAAAGATCAGCAAAATTGCTTATAGGTTAATGGGATTGAATATTTCTCAATCATTACCTGGAAAATGTCTTGGCCCTTTAATTACTTTTTTGCCTAATGGCCCATCGCAATATCCAGATACAGTTGAAGTAGATTGGCTAAATACAACATGTACATTATATAGAAAACAAGCACTCCCAAATCCCGTATTTGACAAGCATTTTACAGGCTATTCACTAATGGAAGACTTAGCGCTTTCGCTCAGAGTTGGCAAAAATTGGACCCTACTTAATTCTCCTAAAGCTGTTATTTATCATGACAGTCAAACAGGCGATGAAAAAAATAACTTACTTATAATATTTGAGATGGACCTAGTAAACAGGTATTACATTTTGAAATTCATCTTACAAAAAACTTCAGCAAAATACATGCTGCAATTGTTTCTGCAGCAACTCTTTAGTGGGCTTGCTACAAAACAATTATTTAAAAAGAAATTTTGGAAAGCTAAAATAAATGCATTAAAGAAGATCAACTCAAATTTAGTTTGAAAATTTTAATAGGGATAACTACAAAAAATCGAGCATCAATTTTGCCAAAAGCAATAGATTCTGCACTTATGCAAGATTATTTAGATAAAGAAATTTGGATTTTTGATGATGCCTCTAATGACAATACACTTTCACTCAAGAACCAATATCCACAGGTGAAATGGATTCATTCTGAAGAATCCAAAGGATTAATGTTTGCGAGAAGTTTTTTTATGAGCCAAACTACTTTCGAGTTATTTTGCAGTTTGGACGACGATGCATGGTTCATAGAACCAGATTCCCTATCAAAAGCCGTTAAATTATTTTCAGCCAGCAAAAGAGTTGCTGCTGTAGGTTTTGACATGCTCGATAGGCAAAATAGCGTACCAAAGGTAATAAATCCAAGCGTTTCCCTTACAAACAGCTTCATTGGATGTGGGCATATTGTTCTTTGTGCTGCCGCACAGGAGGTTGGATTATATACCCTGGCTCCGGGTTATTATGGAAGCGAAGAAAAGGATCTTTGTTTAAGATTAATAGATAAAGATTATCTCATTCTAAAATATAATTCAGAATATGTATGGCATGACAAAACTGATATAGAAAGGGATTTGCATCTGCAACATAGATCTGGGGTATGTAATGATTTGGTTTTCGCGTACAGAAGAACACCAAAGTTATATCTATTTCCGGCTATTGCCTCAAAAATAATTAAACAACTCTTGTTTTCATTTTCATATAAAACAACCAATCTAAATGGCAGCACGGCGAGAGGGATATACGATTTTTTTGTCTGGCTCATCACACAAAAAACACAGAGAAAAGCTGTTTCGTTAAAAGGCTTTCGAAAATATCAATCATTTAAAAATCATGAACAGATATACGCTTGAGACATTATTATTTAAAAAAACTACCGGCTTAAAAAGTAGATTTAAAATATTGATTTATAAAGCAATAGGATTAAAAACAGGCAAAAGAAATCGTTTTGAAAAAGGCAGAATAAGAAGAGCCTCACAAATAGAGCTTGGTAAGTATAATGCATTTACTTCTGGATATATGCTTTGGCCAGAAGATTCACCATATAACGGAACCAGAATAAAGATTGGCAATTATAATTATTTTAACAGAAATATGATGATGGATGCCTGTGGAAGCATTATAATTGGAAATAACAATATGTTTGGACCTGACATTTACATTACAGATTCGAACCATAATTATAATGAACACCAGTCGCCAAAGGAATTGCCAATGCAAAAAGGCAAAGTCGTAATCGGAAACAACTGCTGGTTAGGCGCAAAAGTTATTATATTAAAAGATGTTGAGTTGGGAGACAACTGTGTTGTAGCAGCTGGGGCGGTCGTAACAAAAAGCTTTCCCAAAGGCAGCGTTATTGGAGGCGTACCAGCTAAAATCTTAAAAAAAATTGAGACCTAATATTATTTTTTCAAAACAGACTAAGAGATTTTGCAGCTCTGTATGTATTGCTATGCTATGCATGGATATTTTTAGGAGAAGCAAATCAAAAGAGTTCTTAAACCTTTGGTCATGTTTTTATAACCACACTTTATTTTGCATAATGATTTCATATTTGCTTTACAATATTATCAAAAAACCTTTTTTTATTAAAAATTATAAATGTTACCAAGAGTAAGTGTAATTCATCCCGGAACTCAACACGCCTCTAATCTGGCAAGAGAATTGAACAAATTAAATCTCTTATCATATTTCGTTACATCTATAGGTTGGACAGCAGATAGTTTATTTATTCGTTTTTTAAAAAGGTTCAATAAACCCTTATATAAAAAACTTTTTAACAGGATCTTAAATAAAATAGAACATAACAAACTAGTTACCTATCCACTAGCTGAGATAAAACTTAGTTTAAATAAGCTAAACAATGATCAAAAAAGAATTGAGTTTTATATTTATAGAAGGAATGCGCATTTTCAAAAAGCAATCAGTGTAAATATAATTGAGAGGTCTGATATCATAATTGGGTTTGATACTTCTTCATGGATCATTGCAGCAAAAGCAAAGGATGCGGGTAAAAAATTCATCTTGGATCAGACAATTGGACATCCCCTATCAAAATATAAGTTATATTCGCAGTTAGACAAAAAGCACCTTGCCCGGAGTATAAATAGTGATCTGCTACACAAATCGGATGAACTTTTAAAAATAGAAACTTTCGAACATTCTATTGCTGATGCAATAGTTGTACCGAGCAATTTTGTGAAAGATACGCTCATATCAAATGGTGTTTCAGCTGATAAAATTTATATCAATCGGTTTGGTATTGATCAAACTGTATTTATTGATCTCAAATTAAGAAATTATCAAGCTCAAACTGTGAAGTTTTTATTTGTAGGAACAATTAATACTCGTAAAGGTATCCCTGATTTATTACAGGCATGGGAAGAGTTAAACCCAAAAAATGCCGAATTACAATTAGTAGGCACTAATTATATCTCTGAAATAATTAACCCTTCTTTAAAAAACCCAAGCGTAAAGTTCCTCGGAAGAATAGAAAAGCATCAATTACCTTTAATTTATTGTAAAGCCCATATTTTCATTTTTCCGAGTTATTTTGAAGGGCTTGCACAAGTACAACTTGAGGCACTAAGTTGTGGCTTACCTGTAATTGGTACCACTAATTCTGGTGCAGAAGATATTATCATTGATGGTTATAATGGCTTTATTGTAGAGCCTGGTAATATCATGGCAATAAAAAAATCTATTAATTATTTCTTGAACAATCGCGAAAAATTATTAGAAATGTCAAAACATGCGACTAAAAGCGCTGCTGATTTTGGCTGGGAGAAATACGGTGAGAGATGGAAAATGATCATAGATGAAGTAATAGCCCATTAGATTGAAAATAATAATTTTAAATTCTCACCCAATCCAATACTTTACTCCGCTTTATAAATATGGGTCTGCAAATTCTGGAGATTTGGAGGTTTGGTATTGTTCAGATGAAAGCTTAAAAGGCAATTATGACCCTGGCTTTAGCAAAAAAATTAAATGGGATATAGATCTTCTTCAAGGGTATAATTATAGATTCTTTAAAAACTCTTCTCCTAAACCATCTATCCATAATGGTTTCTTCGGCCTAATTAACCTTGGTATCATCAAAGCACTTTTTAAAGAGCCAAAAAGCATCGTTATAATTCATGGCTGGGGCTACGTAACCCATGTACTTACGATAATATTTGCAAAAATGTTTGGACATGAAGTGGCTTTAAGAGCGGAAACGCCAAATAAGCAGGAAGATTTGAAGCCAAGATTACTTACCAGATTAAAACATTTATACCTGCGTTTTCTTTTTCTTTTTGTCAAAACTTTTCTATACATAGGTCAAGAAAATAAACAATTCTATTTACGATTAGGCCAAAAAGGAAAAAAATTCATTTTCGCACCATATAGCGTTGATAATGAAAGGTTTCAACAAGAATCGAACCAGCTGTCTAAAAGTGAAGCCAAAGCGTTTTTAAATATTCCTCAGCAAAGCTTTGCTATACTATTTTGTGGAAAGTATATTGATAAAAAAAGACCATTAGATTTGCTTAAGGCCTTCAAATTAGCTAATGTAACCACATCTGTTTTAGTCTTGCTTGGCGAAGGAGAATTACGGCAGGAAATAGAAGAATATATACAGAACCAGCAATTACAAAACAACGTAATCCTAACAGGATTTATTAATCAATCCGATCTATATAAGTATTATAAAGCTGCTGACGTATTCGTAATGTGTTCTGGCCTTGGAGAAACCTGGGGCTTATCGGTGAATGAGGCAATGAATTTTGGATTGCCTTTGATCATATCTGATACCACTGGTTGTGCTTCTGATCTGGTAAAATCTAATGGCTATATTTTTCCAACAGGAGATATAGCGAAACTGGCTTACTTTATTCAAAAAATGAGTAACAGCAATATTGAAAAAAGAATGGTTATGGCTGCTGAATCATTAAGAATTATTAATAATTATAGCTTCCAGGTTATTATTGAGAACTTAAAAAAGTTAATAAATACTAACAATGGTTGTGAAGGTGATAGTAATATTAATCTTAAATCAAATAAACAGTAGTTATTTTAACATTACTTCTGTTTTGATATTACCGATATAAAAAGAGATGCAAAATATTAATCCAACTCGTCTTATATTAATTTTATATTTACCTGTCTTTGTATCATATTTATTAACCAATAGCCCTATCATATCTTATTTTGTGGCCTGGTTTGGTTCGCTATTTATTTTTTATACTACCATACTATCACCAGCAGCAATTATTAATCAGGATTTGCCCATACATAAGCAGATTATGCGGCCTATATTTCTTACGCAGCTCATTTTTGCAGGATTTATGTGTACCACTTCCATTTTTTACTTTATGGACCATTTGGGCTATCGTTATTTAACAGAGGTTAATTATGGCGCACAGTTTAAAGAAAGTGAGCAAACTGCACTGATTGCCAGTTGTCAACGCATAAGTTTATTAGCACATGCGGCATTGGTTACCGGCATGCTTTTGGTTCAAAAGAATCACATTAAAATTAAAAGTATAAAAGCTTTTGATGATGACGATTTTTTAGTCTGGCTCAGCATTATCGTATTTGGAATCGGATCATTGGCTCAACGTTTTTCCGGGCTTAGCCAAGTTGCCCTTCCACTCACCTTAGTCGGAATCTCTTGTGCAGCCGTATTATTTGTTAAAGGTTTCAACACAAAAAATATCAAATACCTAGGTATAGGCGCTACAATTTTCATCCTTAATTTTATACATGCATCATTGTCTGGCTATAAAGAGCCTATTATAATTAATGTTATTGTTATTGCCTGTGTATTTTTCCCATATTACAAGAAGCTAATCCTTTACTTAACAATCCCTGTTGCCTATGTATTACTTTACTTTTTGCCTACCTATAATAACACCGTTCGGCAAAGCTGGAGTGGTGAAGTAAGTGCAGAAGAAGCACAAAACCAGGCATTTGAAAATATCCGTTCAGATAACGAAGAACAAATTAAAGATACTAACTGGAGTTTCCTAACCAGAAGATTAAGCGAGATTGAGATGTTTACCCAATTTGTGGAATATGTGCCTGACCACCATGCTTATTATGATTGGGAAATTGTAGAAAATTCTTTAGAAGGACTCATTCCCAGAATTTTCTGGTCAGGAAAACCCAACATGGAAACCGTGTCCATGCAGCGGGTTTATGATGCAGGTGTAGCACATCAAACATCGAAAGTGTCTGCAAAAACACGCCCTGTTGTTGATGCTTATTTAAGCTTTGGCATTCCTGGAGTCTTCTTCTTTATGCTTTTGTATGGAATGATGGTCCAACATTTTTCTGACCTGGCAGAAAGTTTATTCGGCGGTTATGAGCTGGGTTGCGTAATTATGTTCAACAGTATTTTTCAGGGCCTTTGGAGGGGAAATAACTTCGAATTTATGTTTAATAATATTTTTTGGGGATATGTGATTATGTGGTTTCTGTTTTACCTGCTTAGAACCATAAAAGTATTAAAACCGACATTTGACTAATCCAATAAAAAATTGAAGATTATCCACATCACCGCTTCTTATAAACCCGCATACATTTATGGCGGACCAATACAGAGTGTAGCAAAACTATGCGAAGCGCTAATTGGGGTTAGCGATGAGCGATCGGCGGTTAGCGATGATAATGTTTACATAAATAGGCTACAAGTACTAACCACAACTGCCAACGGAACCGAAGAATTAGAGGTACACCCAGGTAAAGTTAATTTAATTGATGGTGTGCCAGTTATCTATTTTAAACGCCTTACGAAGGATCACAGTCATTTTTCGCCGGGACTATTATTGGATTTAAGGAAAACCCTTCGACAGGCTCAGGGTGACAAACTCATTATCCACATCCATGCCTGGTGGAATTTGGTTTCTGTTTTGACTTGCCTAATCGCGAAATGGTACAAAATACCTGTAGTGTTATCTACACGTGGCATGCTTACCTCCTACTCTTTTAACAATCGAAATTCATTTTCAAAAATTTTAATTCATAAAATTCTAGGCAAAAAGCTATTGAAATATTGCCACTTGCATGCAACCAGTGAACAGGAGAAGCAAGATATTCTGAAAATTATTAAACCAAAAAGCATTACTGTTATCCCTAATTTGGTTAATTTTCCGTTAACGGCTTCCGGTTTGCAGTCAGCAACTGATGATATATTTCGCTTACTTTTCCTCTCGCGTATCGAAGAAAAAAAAGGACTTGAATTACTTTTTGAAGCTTTGAGTCTTGTTGAAATCCCCTGGCAATTCACCATTGCAGGTTCAGGAAAAACAGAATACGTAGAAAGCCTGAAGCTTAAAGCTGAAAAGCTTAAGCTTAGCAACAGGATCAAGTGGCTTGGCCTGGTGAGTAAAGAAGATAAATTTAATTTAATGGCGGATCATGATTTGACTGTACTTACTTCTTACAATGAAAATTTTGCCAATGTAGTAATCGAAAGTTTAAGCGTTGGCACACCTGTTCTGATAAGCGAGCATGTCGGTTTAGCTGATTACGTAACAGATAAAGAACTGGGCTGGGTAACAAGCCTTAATGTCGATGAGATCAAAACTGAATTGGTTTCCGCATACCGGGAGGTTACAAAAAGAGAAAAGATAAGAACAGAAGCGCCCTCAATAATTAAAGATGATTTCAACGATGTTATTTTGGCAAAAAAATACATTGAACTTTACAATAGGATCTGATTTTAAGTTGGTATGAATCAAAATTTCAGTTTCATCATCTTAACTTTTAATGAAGAAATTCATCTGCCCAGGTTATTAAACTCTATAAAAAACCTTAATGCGAAAACGTTCATCCTGGATAGCGGAAGTAGCGATTCTACCTTAGAAATTGCTGAAGCTTATGGTGCAGAAGTGAAACAAAATCCCTTTGAAAATCACCCGAAACAATGGGACTTTGCCTTAAGAAATTTCGAAATAGAAACCCCATGGACCATTGGGCTCGATGCCGATCATACGGTTACACCTGAACTGTTCGAAATGCTGGCCAACTTTAAAGAGGAAGATAATAAAGACATCAATGGCATTTACTTTAACCGTAAAAATTTCTTTCAGGGTAGCTGGATCAGATTTGGTACATTTTATCCTTTTTACCTTTTAAAAATGTTCAGGACAGGGGTCGGCTTTTCTGATTTGAACGAGAATATGGACCACCGGTTTATTGCGCCAGGTAAAACTAAAATCTGGAAGAAAGGCTGGATCTTAGAAGAAAACCTAAAAGAAAACGATATTGCATTTTGGAAAGCCAAACACGAACGTTATAGTGATCTTGTAGCCCAGGAAGAAGTAGAAAGGATACTGAAACTAAGACTCCAAAGCTTAAAACCGAATTTATTAGGCAGCCCTGATGAAAAGCGGGCATGGTTAAAACGATTGTGGTGGGAACTTCCGCTAGGATTTCGCCCCTATCTTTATTTTGGTTACCGGATGTTTTTTAAACTCGGTATATTTGAGGGCAGCACCGGTATTAAATTCCACTATCTTCAGGGCTTTTGGTTTAGGCGACTGGTTGATAGAAAAATTAAAGCCATACAGAAAAAAAACCGTTAAATTTATAAGTGCCGTTAACATTATGACTCCAGAAGAAGCAAAAAAACAGGCCAATAAAAAAGCCATCAAATTTGTTGTTGCCCTTTTCATACTCTATATTGTATTTAGCCAGGGAAACCTGTTTATGAATAGTGTGATGACGCCAGGCTCAAGATTTTACAATCCCTATATCTCCCAGCATCTTGATTATATCCAGGGTTTAAAGTCGGCTTTGATTGTACCTGCCGTTTGGATCATCAAAGCCTTTGGTTTTTATGCCATTTACAATGAAATGGATGTAATGGTCGTATCGGGTCCGTATCTTCGGGTTAACTATTCATGCCTGGGTTTGGGTGTGATGAGTTTTTTAGCTGCTTTTGTACTGGCATTCCCGGCATCGTGGAAATCAACTTTTAAAATGTTGGTGATCGGCTTAATAACCATCTATGTATTAAATGTATTTCGTATTGCGGGCTTGGGCGTATTGCTTGGATTTTTTAAATCACAGCGCAACAATTTTACTTATCACCACGAGGTATTCAATATCATTGTATATATATGCGTTTTTACCATGTTATACTTCTGGATCAAAAAAGCAATAAACCAACCAAATCTTAATCCACCTATTATCAACAAATAATTAATAAATTTTGCTAAAAACGCAATTACGTAAGGATTTTGATACTGGAAACTTTAAAATAGGTGCCTCTGTAATCAAACAGTTTTTGTGGTATTTTACAGATGTATTCTTTTTTAAAAGCAGGATGATACCTGTTAGTGGCGTGCTGGTTTTCTTTCTAAAATTATTCGGGGCCAAAATTGGTAAAGAGGTACGCATAAAACCTGGTATCCATATTAAATATCCATGGAAACTGGAGCTGGGCGATTATAGTTGGCTGGCCGATTGTTATATCGATAACCTAGATGAAGTTAAAATAGGTAAAAACTGCTGTATTTCTCAACAAGCGGTTCTCATTACCGGTAATCATAACTATAAAAGTACTAATTTTGATTTGATAACTGCTCCCATTATCCTCGAAGATGGTGCGTGGATTGGTGCTGCGGCAAAGGTTTGTCCTGGTGTAACCTTGCATAACCACTCGGTATTAACACTGGGAAGTGTTGCCACAAAAAATTTGATGCCTTACGCCATTTATCAGGGTAACCCAGCAGTTAAGATCAAAGACCGTTCAATAAAAGAATAAAATTTAAACTTTATCATTAAACATTTAAAGGCTGCTAAAAAGCGGCCTTTGTTTTTACTTCTCAGTTTATAAAAAAATATAATGACAATTATCAAAGCTTTACAGTTCTTTTACCTTGTAAATTACCTTGATATTAAAAATTATTTTGACATTTGTACTGTCTGTCGTCATAAAACTATTTAAGTTGGTAAATTTTAAATTAATGAAGAACAAGTATTCCTTGTCCTCCAATCTTATTTTAATTACTTTTTTAATCGGCATCGTAAATCTGTTCTTTTACGATTATGAGAGTACGCAGGATACTATTGTCTTTATATCAATCCTGAGTATGCGCTATCTGCTCTTTATCTTAATCAAACGTAGGTTTGAATGGAGTAAGTATTTATTGGTACTCATCATTCTAAGAAGTATTTACCGATTGTATAGTGTGATGGGAGATATGGATGTTAGCCCTGTTACTAAGGTAAACCTCACACTCCAGCTGATTATTTCTTTACTGGCATTTGCAATTCTAATCGTTTTCCCAAGGGTAAAAGAATGGATTAACGATAAAAGAAAATATATATCTGCTCCAAGGGTATCCAATCCACAACACTAGCTTTTTTCAAAGATTTAAGCGGATATCGATTTATACTATTGAACCTATAAACTTAATTCCTGCATTATCGAATATTTTTGCTTTTAGCACACAAATAGTGATGCCAGAATCAGCAATTATGCCCATAAGTACATATTATTTTTCTCCAGGCAAGTTAAAACATTAAAAAAACATTTTAACTTGATTACGTAGTAGAAATAAGGCATAATTTCCATTTATTTAACAATAAAGCTTTATCTTGGTATCAATATATGCAGTTTGTTAACTTTCTGTCCGGCACCACCTGTTTTTTCTTGCTTTTAATTTCATTCCATTTATTTTTCGCAAAAAATGGGAATAGAAAGCAGAATATTATGTTGTCTGTCTTGTTATTTTCACGTTTTGGGCAAGTACTTAATTCGCTGTTTATTACAACCGGAAAAGCAGAGCCACTTTCTATATTTTTCCAGTTTTTTACACCCTTTTATTTCGCAGCCCCCGCTTGTTTTTATCTTTATATCACTGGTTTTGTGTTCGAAAGGAGAATAATTACAAAAAGAGATTTTTTTCATTTCATCCCCGCAATGCTAGCCATTATCCATGTTATTCCATGGCCGGGTTTAGCTCCAATAAATTGGAATCTTATTGTTAACGAGCTGCATGCCGAGGGCTATCTTTCATTAGAAGCGAAGAGTGGATTATTTCCCTCCTATATCCATTCTTTGTTCAGACCAGTACTTACTATAGTTTATTTAGGCTTAACCTGGCTCGCTGTTATTAAATCGAGGATTTTGAGGAAAAACGCCCTAAACCATACCGCACAATATTGGGCAATATTTTTACTTAAAGTTGCTACTTTTTTCCAACTTTTAGGCCTGGTGCCAATCATATTGAGGAACATAAAACTACCTATTGAAAATTCAATTTTCGTAGTAATCAACTGTGCGGCTTTGTTGCTCATCCTTTTATATGCATTGCATAAGCCCAGCATTTTTTATGGCTTTCTACTGGTAGCCATTGATTGGAATAAGAATGAATGGAAGGATAAGATAGTATCTGATGAGGTAAGCCCCGCGGAAGATTTTACAATATCCGACATGATAAGGATTCCGAAAGCCTTATCGCTCCCTGTTAAAAAGTTTAATCTATCAGAAGAACAAATTTTATTATATGTTGATCTGATCAAAAAAGAAATGGAAGATAATTGCCTGTACCTTAATCAAGATTTACAAATTATAGATTTGGCAACCCGTATCAACATTCCTGTTCATCAATGTTCCTTTGTGATCAATAACCACATTGGAAAGAATTTCCGCGACTGGATCAACAGCTATCGCATAACACATTTTTTAACGCAATATCCTATCCTTGTTGATAAGATAACCATAGAGGCAATTGCTCAGGAAGCCGGATTTAAAAATCAGGCTACCTTTTACAATGCTTTCAAAAAAGAAAAAGGCATCATGCCAACGGCCTATTTTTCGCAGGGAGAAAACGTTTCAGGCTTATTTTAAGGCTATTTTGCTCTAACGATTGAATCATTAGAGACAAGTTACTCCCTTTAACTACATTTTTTTCGGAATAGCCAATACTTTTGAATTAGTTTTTTCGGGTTATCATACGCTAACTCGAAAATATGCTGATTGATTATATCCTATCCCTAATAATAATGATAATAGATTTTGAGAATCGTCTTTCAATGAAGCCATTTTTCAACTATTTGGAAAAATTTCATCCCCTGTCTGGCGAATTCATGATGCATTGTGAAATAAACAGCCAATTCATAACTGTAAAAAAACACAAACATATACTCTCGCCCATAGATTCCAATAATGCCATGTATTTTTTAATTAAAGGGGTGGTTAGGGGCTTTATTAAAGATAGAAAAAAAGATATCAGTACCTGGTTTGGCTTCGAAAATCAGATTATAGAGGCCATCCGTCATCCTGATCAGCAATCTAATCATTCTGTAGAATACCTTCAGGCGCTTGAAGACTGCCACCTGATCCGCATCCCCTATACAACCACTGATTTCTTATATTCGAATTATCCGGAGTCGCATGTTATCGCCAGAAAGATTCTGGAAATACAATGTTATCATGCTGCCGAAAGATCAATCATGGCCAGGATCCCAAATGCACTGGGACGGTACCTTAAACTTGAAAATACAGCTTTTGATATTGATAGAATACCCCAACGTTATTTAGCCAGTTATCTGGGTATGCGCTTAGAAACTTTGAGCAGAATACGGAACAGGACTGTTGTGCAGGATTTAAAGATGCTGGCTTAATTTCAATTCATTATTAGGTTGACCAAGGCATATTATTTAAAATAAAATTCTATCCGTTTTTTAACTTTGCAAAAACACTAATTTAAAGGTGGACAAGAAAATTTATTAAAATGAATGTTATACTAGCCTCTACTTCTACCCTTTTTGGTGGAAAGTACCTGGAATACTTAACAGATGAGCTTATTACCTTATTTAAAGGAGCAGATGAAATCATTTTTATACCCTTTGCGAGGCCAGGTGGCATTTCGCATGAGGAGTATACATTAAAAGCTAAAGATTTTTTCTCCAATCTTAATATCAAAGTAAAAGGTTTGCATGAATTTGCCAATCCTACTGAAGCGGTACATCAGGCGAAAGGTTATTTTACCGGTGGTGGAAATACTTTTCTTTTGGTAAAAACATTGCATGAGCTTGGCCTGATGAGCCTTTTAAGCAAAAACATCAAACAAGGCAAAGCCTATTTGGGCTGTAGCGCAGGTAGTAACATTGGCGGGATAAATATGAAAACCACTAATGATATGCCGATCGTTTATCCTTCTTCTTTTGATTGTATGGGCTTGGTTCCGTTTAACCTTAATCCGCATTACCTGGACCCAAATCCTGATCTAAAACATAACGGGGAGACAAGAGAAACCAGAATTAAAGAGTTTTTAACCCAAAACGAGATAAAAGTGGTTGGCTTACGTGAAGGAAACTGGATCAGAATACAGGGTGATAACATCACTACTGAAGGAAGCGAAGAAACCAGGATTTTTGAACCTGGTAAAAGCCCGTATGAGCTTCAGCCAGGAGCATCACTGCTCTAAATAAATTTTTAGTGATGCAGTCCTGTTTCTTTCAGGTAGATCAACAGGTCAGCCGGACGATCCGTTTGCAGAATTACAGGGTGATAATTGATCAACCAGCCCCAGCTTTCTTCCTTCTCACCTTTTTCTACAGCGCGGTCATCATCATGACCTCCATTTAGCGATGGCCACAAACTGTTCAGCCAGATCAAGGGCTTACCGTTCAATTCCTTTATAGTTTTTAGATTGCTTAAAGTATCGGTATCAAAGATGGGCTGCACGATTGTTTTTTTATTAGGTGTATAAGACTTGATAATATCTTGCATGTCCTTCTTTTTTACATTAACCACCACCATTAAATAAGCATCATCTGGGATAACGTTTTTGATTTTAAGTTCTCCATAAGGTATATCATCACCCACATTAACAATGGCCTGATCAATGGTAGAAGTTTCGCGCAGTACCTTAAATACCAGATCAAGATGATCGTTTCCTTTATCTACATTAATCAGGATTTTACCTTTCGCCGCCAGCATCATTTCCCTCATTGTTGGGATCTGATTTTCTGTAACACGGCCCAGGCCATTCTTTAACCTGAACTTTTTCAGTTCCTCCAAAGTGTAATCGCCCACTTTTCCTTTTGCATTGGTTGTGCGATCGATCGTATTATCGTGCATCACGACCATTTGACTATCCTTGCTCATCTTCACATCAAGTTCCACAATATCAAAACCTTTTCTGATACTATTGTAAAGTGCATTCAATGAGTTTTCAGGTGCATTTCTCCAGTCACCACGATGTGCGGCAACTAAAATCTGCTTGTTATTCCCCTTAAAAACGGTTTTTAATTTTTCAGCCGGACTTTGGGCCAGCGAAACGATTGTAATGGTATTCAACAATAAAAAAAGGATACTACGGGAGGTTTTCATACAAAACTGGAAAAATGATCGATGCGCAAAAGTATTAACGGGCCGTTAAGCAGGTGTTTTGGCAATGTTAATTTTAAGCATTTAAACAACAGATCTAAAATTTCTATTAAAAATGAACTGTTTTTCGCCCGATTTTAAAACCCGTTCGTCGAGAATTTACCTGCGTTGGTATAATACGGCCAAATCGGCTGAAACGTTTCTCAAATGAGTGCGTCTCATTATCAAACAATCACAAATTATTAGTTAAAAATATAAATAAAAACATTATGAAAACTTTATTCTCAACCTCAGCAAAATCTTTAATGGCAGCTTTAGTATTAAGCGCTTCAATCTTTAGTGCAAATGTAATGGCTGGCGAAAAACAACCAGTAAAAATATCTGCACCAAAAAACTTCGATAAAGTAGTGGTAAGCGGAAAGGTAGAAGTTACCCTGATCCAGAATGGTACCGAAGGCGTAAGTTACGCAGATGAAAATACCGGAAACGTAAAAGTAATTCAGGATGGATCAGCACTGAAAATTACCTCAACAGATAACAGTCCGGCAAAAATCACTGTATATGTAAAAAATATCTACAGGGTACAGGCTTCTGATGACGCAACCGTGAAAACAGAGGGTAAACTTGATGTAAAATATCTTCAGGTATTCTTAACTGGAAACGCTGTTGCTAAAATCAATTCGAAAACAGAAAGTTTATATACTGTAATGGAAGGTTATGCTGACTTAAAATTAAGCGGAGCTACTCAAAACCACAACGTAGTAATGGGCAGCACACCAAAATTAAACTTAGATAAATTTGCTGCCTCAAAAACAGAAATGACTTCTCCAACCGTAACTATCCAAACTGCAGCCTTAACAAAATAAAATAATCCATACATATTTTCTAAAAGCGACAATTGATTTGTCGCTTTTTTTTTGCTCAAATTTTTCAGCTACAAAACATATATTTACGGTTCATCCTATGAAAAATAATGCTACTCAACCAATGAAAACTCAACTGAGGAATATATGGAAGATTCTACTGATCTGCACCTGTGTTTCCTGCCACTCCAATGCAGAAAAAAAGAATAAACTCACCGATACAGCCGAAAAACCAGTTGAAGTAAAAAAGGCAACTGGTAACAAACCACAGAAAAAAGGCATTATGGAGTTTTTGAGCTATAATGATGATGGCGATTATTTCTTACTCACAGCCCGCAGGAAGAACGAAACATTCTCCTTTATTAACGATAGCAATGACGACAGAAGTTTGTTAAGAGGTGATACAACAGTAGTTACATGGATAACCGACACCATTTATATTGCAGGTGATGGCGATACACCACAACAGGCAGATAAGATTGTTTCTGTAAAAAAACTGAAAGATGGCAATGTTTCAAAATTCAGGAAAACTTACAATAAACCACTAAAATACCATTGGCCACAGGAAGAAAATTACTCAAAACCTTATCTGGATAAGCTCTACACTGCTGTAGAATATTATGTCGCCAATTCGAAAAATGAACTGCTGCAATTACTTGTTAAAAACAAGAATGAAATAAATTATTCCATTGAAAAACAGACCCGAAATAATAAAGAATACACCCTAATCGGCATTGCCGGAACCCTAGAACACCATAGTAACACCGTGCAATGGTTATATTTAGATAGTGAGGAAGATAAACTTTATGAATATGATTTGCCAAATGACAGTTTAATTGAGTTTAACCACTAAAACCAATAACATGACACTCTTTTTCCTCTTTAGTGTAATTGCTGTACTGCTTCTGGCAAACCTCTTAATTTTTAGGAAAAAGTCTTTAAAAGTAAAAATTATTGGCTCCATTGCGCTGCTGTTAGGCGCATTTATTCTTTTTATTGCGGTAGTGGCAATTCTTTTTTATAATTCAACCGATCCAAGAGAAAGGGCGGCAGAAGAAGGCGCAAGGAACAAATGGTTATCGGTTAAGAACCTTACTCAATCCAGCCACCAGGCTATCGTTTCTTATTTGCTAAATGAAGGAAATACAACTAAAAAAATAAGCGATACCTTAAATGTGCCTAAGGGCCAATATAATTCTTCACAACTCATGCTACCTATGTTGGTGGGTGATAGCACTTATTTTCCTGAGGGTTTTAAAATCCAGATCAAAGATTCGTTAAATAATTTGGTGGCAGAGTATGATAAAGCACAGTTTCTGCAAAAGGCCACAACCGACGATTCTACTTATAAACCAAAGAATAAAATGACTATAAGTTTTTATGTGATAGAAATTAATGGTCAGGAAAAGTTGAAAACCCATCAATCGCCGAAGCTTTAATCAGCTATTTTATCATAATTTCTACAAAAAGTAAATCTACATCCACCTGGGTGCAGCATGATTATTAAATCGGCTGAAAAATAAATTTCACTATTCGCCCGATTTTAACAGCCGTTCGTCGAGGATTTAGCTGTGTTGGTATAATACCCTGTTTTCTGGTGCAACGTTTTGTACTTACCGGCGTCTTATCTACAAAAACAGAAACAAAATATTATTTAAAAATATAAAAAACAGCATTATGAAAACCTCAATCAAAACCATAACAAAATCTCTTTTAGCAGCAATCGTTTTAACATCATCTATTTTTTCGACAAGCGTAATGGCAGATGAAAAACAACCTACCAAAGTTTCAGCTCCAAACAATTTCAGTAAAGTTGTTGTAGGCGGAAATGTAGAAGTTACATTGGTACAATGCCAAAAAGAAGGTGTAAGCTACAATGACGACAACGCAGGAAGCGTAAAAGTGATCCAGGACGGAGATGCACTAAAAATCACTTCAGAAAGTAAAGATGTAGCTAAAATTACTGTTTACGTAAAAAACATTTACAGGGTACAGGCATCAGGAAATGCTGTGGTAAAAACAGAAGGCAAATTAGACGCCAAATACCTTCAGTTATTCTTAAAAGAAAACGCTGTTGCCGAAATTAACTCAAAAACAGAAAGTTTATATACTGTAATAGAAGGTAAAGCTGATTTAAAATTGAAAGGCGCTACTCAAAACCACATTTTGGTAATGGGAAAAACACAAAAATTAAATTTAGATCGTTTTGCAGCCTTAAAAACCGAAATGAACAATCAACAAACGCTTCAAATTGCATCATTGGCTAAATAAGTCATCACCATATATACAAAAGGCGGCAAGAATATAGCTTGCCGCCTTTTTTCGTTTAAGTCAAATTTTCAATTAATTAAAGATTTGTGCCTCCCGGTAATCATGATCCATCCGCTCTAACTTGCCTGCGTTAAAATGTAGTTTTACAGTTGAAGCCCCGGTAACGCTTGAACTTACAAAATCAGAAAACACAAACTGCCAGTCACTATAATTATTCAAATCGGGATCGTAAGGTTTGTTTAAAGGTTTGTCAGAAAGTACAAAACCATAAGCAGCGTAGGTTGGCAATTGATGAATTTTGAGCAGTTTTGCCCCTATCCCACTAACAGGATCGTCCACTTTAATTGCCGTATCATCAGCAGCGCCATCTGGCCATTTCGTAACATTTGAGGTGAGTCCGCCACCTGTTGCAATCTGTTGCACCTTATCCCCACTAAATAGAAATACAGCGCGATCTAAAGTCCCTGTGTTACTATACACTGTAAGTGCATAGTAAAATGGAAGGATTTCGATAAGCTTTTCAGGAGAACTGTAGGGCTTACGCCCGTAAATTGCTACATATTGAAAATCGAATGTTTTTCCCGCCTGCTGCAACTGGGCAAATACCTCGGCTTGCGTACTGCCAATCTTAACGCCCCATTTTTCGCCTTTGGTAATCGATTCGGAATAATCGCCTTGTTTCTCTTTTTTACATGCTGATATTACGATCAGCAAGAACATTATTGGTAATAATCTTTTCATTATTTTGGTTAGGTGTTGATTTTACAGTTATAAACGGATAATAAGCCCCTGCCGCTACAATTAGCAAAAAATTACATCTGCAATATACTTGATCAACTAATCCTATGCCCGTTATTATATTATGAATCTTATTACATTTTTGCATCATATTTTTGAAATCATAACAGAGCTTACTATGAGAAATCATTTTGCATACACTATTTTTAGCCTTCTTTTATCCACAGGACTTTGTTATGCGCAAAGCGATATCCCTCTAAAAGACCAATTTAAACCACTGTTCAGTCACCATTGGACAAGCGATTATTCAATACTGCGGGGAAGAAAAGTGGAGAATAAAGATACTTTAACACAAATTTCTTATAGTTTCAAAAGAGACCACACCTTTATATTAAGAAGCCACCTTGGCATGAAAGAGGTAACAGGAAACTGGGAATATGATCCAAAAGGGAAAATGATCAACTTAAAGGTAAACAGCAGGCATACATCTTCAATTATTTTAATCAGCGATACAATAGTGATAATGAAGTTCTCCAATATCAAAGGTTTACCATCAGATTTAGCCAGTAGACGATTTTACTATAAACCAAGGCCTGAGTTATGATTTCCCGTTTTTTATTATTCTGAGAATATACTTACCGGATCAACCTCTTTAAACAGATATGGTTTATGCGGAGGCAATTTTCCATGACTTACTTTTGCGGGCATATCTTCTTTCATGGTATTAATATCCTCAATCGTTACCTTTTGGGTCAATACATCGTATTTTGCCAGGGTTTGCTGGCCCGCCCCTGCATTATATGTTTCCATGTAAGTAAGTACAAGTTCTCCGTTTTTAAAACAGTACCTGGTTTCGCGGTTACCAACCGGGCCACTACCAAAAGTTGATATGATTAAGGTTTTATTTTGATCTATCGTAATATCCTCACTGTCGTACTGTTGATAATCGCCATTAATATATGCCGCACCAATAGCCTGCCAGGAGGTTGCGTACAAACGGTAGCCACCCGCAGCCTGTTTTAGCAAAACCAAAACCGGCCGAAGATCGGTGCTGTCTGTTTTGTTTTGAAGTACCAGAACCACATCTTCCATATCGTCGTTATCTAAAAAACCTTTAGCATCCATAGCAATAATATATGGGCTGGTTACAAAGTCATCAATAGTATTACCGTTTTCTGGAAATTCGGTATCGTTTATTTCTTTCGGTTCTTCTGTTTTTTTTGAGATTGTTATAGATGTTTCTTTCACAGCAACTTGCACCGGGCTATTGGCCACACTATCCTCTGTTTGTTGAGATGTTATACCAGCATTAAACCAGTGAAGCTTATAACCAAATACAATGACTAACAAAAGCACAAATGTTAAAAGTGCAATGATAATTTTGCTTTGTTTTTTCATAAAAGTTACTTATAGTATAAAGGTAATTCAATTTTCAAGATAAATTCCTGTTCTCATTGAGCTAAGAAAATTTGATGAAAAATAAAAAACATCTCCAAGTACCGTTAACATATTCTAAATTTAATGAGTTCAAATATTTTTATTGAGCGTATAATCATACATTTAGGTATGATTACACGACCATAAGAAATAAGGCTTTCGTGTAAAAAAAAGTAATGTAACACTTACTAATCAAAGCCAGCAAAGTCTTTCACTCACAATTCGTGTAAAATTCGATCAAACTGTTTTGAGCTAATAAATATGTTATTAGCTTTGATCATCACTCCTCATTAGATTATCACATCCTTTTTTGTTAAAACACCTGGGTAATAATCTGCCTGTAGTCGCGACCTGCAAGCAGAGAACTAACTATTATTTAACCAATTATTTTAACTAAAAATGAAAAATCTTAAAAAAACCAGACAACTGGGAATCTTTTTATTCTCGTCTGTGCTGCTGCTTACAGCTGCATTACCATCGTGTAAAAAAAATGGAGGTGATGATCCGGTAAACACCAAGCCAGAAATGCAATCGAAGTTAACAGAAGCTGAGGAAATCCGCATCATGAAGGCAGGATTCTCGGCTGTTGATGCCGTAAAAGTTGGGAATTCTTACCTGGTTGAAGGAGATATCCTGCTTTCTGAAGGAGATCTTAACCATCAAATAGCGTTAATAGAAGGATTACAAGGAAAAAATGGACCGAGTACGGAGCAATATAAGTCGGCCTTTAGATTAGCTGATAAATACATCAAAAACGGGCAGGTAAAAATTAAGGTTGATGCAGGTAAGTTGCAAAAATTTGTTACGGATGCCACCACGATAGCAATTAACAGGTACAATGACCTCAAGTTGGGTGCTACTTTTGTGCTGGAAACAAGCCCAACCGGGACAGCAGACATCGTAGTTGGGATGAAAGATCTTAAGGGTAATATAACGGGGCAAGCAGCTGGTTTTCCAACTGCAGATGGCAACCCTGCTCCGAGTTTATCACTAAACGGTAACCGTTATACTAATGCAACAGATTACACTGCTGAGGCAATTTCTACCGTGATTGCGCATGAAATTGGCCATTGTATAGGCTTTAGACATACAGATTATTTAGATCTAAATTCCTGCGCTGCTGCTGGTGATCCAGAATCAACCACTTCCAGCACGAGAGATGCTAACGGAAACTCTATACTGGATGCAAACGGAAAGAAGATTCCAAATTTAACAACAACGGCCTCCTTAATCCCGGGAACAGCGAAATACGATCGTGATTCATGGATGGGCGCATGCAACCAGGCATATTCATTTACCTCCAATGATAAAAAAGCTTTATATTATCTTTTGGGAAAACAATAAGTGCTTAATCCGATGAATCGGAATCATTAGTTACTAATTTAAATTAAAAGATCGGGGAATCTATTACCCGGTCTTTTTAATTTTTCTGTTTTATCAGCGCTAAAAAACCGCCTGTTTTAAATAAGGTGGCAGTAAATGATTTATTCCGTCTGGTTAGTTGAGACTTGATTAACTGGTGGTTAAATATGCTTTTTCAAAAAGGCCGTAGTTACCACTTTAGCAAACTCTTCATTCAAACTTGCTAAAGCTGTTTCATGAATTAGTTCTGCAGAAAAATTTTGCCCATCAAGTCCTTTTTTGTTAAATGTCGCTGTCGCGTCTGATACAAGAAAAGTCTCAAATCCAAAATTTCCGGCCATTCTTGTTGTTGTTGAAACACAATGGTCGGTTGTTAAACCAACAATCACAAGTTTGGTTATTTTTTCATCATCAAGCAGTTCTTTTAAGTTAGTGCCAATAAATGCGCTGTTTACATTTTTTTTGATGACAGGCTCTCCATTTATTGGTTGTACCATTTCCTTAAATTCGTTTCCTTCATTTGCCTCATTCAGTATTGAGGTTGATGTGGAAGAACAATGTTTGACATGAAAAATTGGAAGATTGTGGTTTCTCCAAAGCTTCAAAAGTTCAGCAGCATTATTTTCTGCGTTTGGGTTGTTTCTCTGCCCGCCCCAATAGGCTATATTATCAAATCCCTTTTGAATATCGATTAGAATTAGTGCTGGTCTGTCAAGTTTTGAAATGGTCATATTCGTATTTATTTTAAGCCCGTTTTTTGAGATTCCTAATTTACTAATATGGCTTTATTATATTTCCGATGTCGTATTTTTTGTGTTATTTACGCTTTGCCTGATACTGGTTATACAATGCCACACATTTTTCCTCATATTCGAAATTGATATCATCACTAAATGTTTCGAGGTAGGTTTTAGGAAAAACCATTTCTCTTTGGATCACAGGCAATTCGACTACCTTTTTATTACGCACGACCCTAAACTGAGCAGTATATTTATTGGTCAGCAGGTTTACGCTCGAAGTACCGCCGTTTTCACCGGAATAGGTACCACTCACCTCATAATCTGTGCGTTTCATCTTCACCAACTGCATTTTTTTCTCTTTTTTATTGTAGGCAAATGTGCTTATAAAGCCCGATCGACCGTAATCGTTCCAAAATTCGAAACCATCTTTAAGGGCAACCAGGGTATTGCCAAAATTGAGTTTCCAGATTCTCTGGCTTTCTATTTTCCTGAATTTCTGACCAGATAGCTTGCACACCAATGTTTTGGTATCACTGTTAATGTAAACTGTATCTTTTTTAAGATCATGGTCGAAATCTTTCACCAATCGCCGTGTACTCTGCCCTAGTGCAGCAGTTGAAAGAGTTATCAGGAAAAATACTGTAGTGTAATAAATGCTGGCTTTATTCATAGGTTGGTTCGTTAATTAATCATAGTCTGAGTTATCCTGTTGTTTAAACAGCGAATCCAGATAAATGTTGGAATAAATTAGCTAATTTCTATCAAGAAAGGCATTAATTTTGATCCATTTAGCTTTAAAGATCTCCTATTATAATAATCGACTTGTAAACCATGCATAAAACCAATTCTAATCCCTATTTTTGAGCAATGAGTTTCTATTAAGGTACTTAATTCATACTTTTCAAATCAATGATTATCAGAAAATCTTTTCCTATAACCATCACCTATACTTTACTCGTTTTCTTAACCCTGTTTTTTGCAGGCAATGTATTTGCACAAAAAAATAATCAGGCAGATAAGGGTCAGGATGTATCAATACTTGCTGATTCGGCAACATTGACCAAAGGCGATTATCTTGCGCATCTGGAAAAAGTATTCGAAACGGTGAACAAAGTACCGGTTACCGTAGCTTCTTTTAAAAAATTAAAGCCTATTGGGGCACATTTAACCCAAGATGAAGCTGCATTAACCCTGCTAAAAAGCAGATTAACGCAAAGCGACCGCACATTGAACCTGCAGAACCTGCAAATGGACCAGACTTTACTTGAAGAACTTCGAAGCAACAATAAAGATTGTCTGGCTGATCTTGATGAGTATGAAAAGGAATTGCGGGCACTGAAAACGGAGATCCTGAACCTGCGGAAAGATACGGTGCTGATTAAATTATTTACCTCACCTGCGGTTCGTAGCTTGTTTAAAGATCAGTTTATCGAACTGGGAAAAAAGCGTGTAGTGATGGATAGCCTGCTTAAAAACACAACTTTAACCATCAATAACTTCCAGGCCAGAACTTCAGCCAATCTGATCAATATTAAGGAGCTAATGTACCTAACCGACAGTCAGCTGGATGCAGTTAGCATCAAAGCTTTCGGAAAGGAACGCCGATACCTGTGGGAATCGGTAAACAAACCGGCCAATAAAAGCATGGGTTTTCGTAGGTTTATTAAAGGTGAACAGGAAATATCGGGCTACTACTTTGTTTATACCAGGAGCAGCCGATTGCTTTTATTATTTACCTGCGCTGTATTTTTCTTCTGGGTGTTTTTTAATTTCAGAAGTGTGAAACAACGTGGCCGCTTAGAAACGCTTGATGGCTTTTCGCTGATTAGTCCGCAGCCCTACCTGATCACTTTTATCACACTTTTCACCCTGGCGCCTATTTTCGATCTAAGGGCTCCGGCACTTTATATAGAAGCCGTACAAGTAATACTGGCGATATTGCTTACCGCATTTTTCCGTAAAAAACTGGGCAAAAGGTTATTTTACTATTGGTGTATTTTCGTGGTGTTGCTTCTTGCTCCGGTTTTCCTGCGCCTTTTGGGCATGCCACCAAGATACCAGCGCTGGCTTCTGCTATTCCTAACGGTAAGTTCGGTAGCTTATGGCATTATGGTTTGGAAAATGCTTGATGAAAAAACAAAAAGATACAGGATGATCCTGGTTACCGGATTTATCTATACAGGATTTGCCATCATCGCTACCTTTTGCAATTTATTTGGCCGTTTTACCCTTACACAGATTTTTTATTCTACCGGGGTAAGCTCTTTGTTAAATGCGATTTCGCTGACCATTCTGGCCAAAGTATTGGTAGAAGCTTTTTTATTGCAGATGAAAAGCAGCAGGATCCGCAAAGGCTTTCCCGAATATTTTGACTGGCAGCCCGTTATTGCCGGGCTGAAAAGGCTTACAGGCATTGGTGCCACCATTATCTGGTTTGTAATATTTACCACCAACCTGAATATTTTTAACGGGCTCTATGAATCGGTAATGGAGGTCCTTACCGAAAAAAGAACGATCGGCAGTTTCTCTTTCACTTTCGGTGGGGTGGTGCTCTTTCTGGGCATCATCTGGATTGCTAATTTTCTGCAGAAATACATTGCCTATTTCTTCGGCGATACCGGCGACGACAGCTTTGATGATAATAAAGGCGAACGTTCGAAATTGCTGGTTACCCGTTTGGTGCTGCTGATCGGTGGCTTTTTGATCGCTGTTGCGGCATCAGGCCTTCCTATTGATAAAATCACGGTGATACTGGGTGCTTTAGGTGTGGGTATTGGGCTCGGTTTGCAGAATATTGTAAGCAACTTTGTGTCAGGCATTATCCTTATTTTTGATAAAACGATCCGCATTGGGGATATTGTTGAACTGAGCGATAAAAAAGGCCGCGTAAAAGAAATCGGTGTGCGTGCAAGTACGCTGCTTAGCGATGAAGGTGCAGAGATCATCATACCTAATGGTGCCATCCTATCCAACAACATCATTAACTGGACACTGAGCAATAACCAGATGCGGGTAAACATTTCTTTGTCGGTTGCCAAGCCATTTAATACTACTGATGTGGTCAACCTGATCAGGGAAATTATTACCGAAAACAACAATGTATTTATTAGCAAAGAACCAGTGATTATGATCAGTCCGGTGAGCAAACTGAACAGCAAAATCAATATTTATTTCTGGTGCAAGGATATTTCGAAGGCCGATCTGACTAAAAGCATGATTAATGCGCAGATTTTTGAGGCATTTGAACAGAAGGGTATTGAAATTTTATAATAATAAATTGCATGAATACTTTTTTCCTTTCCGAATTACATATCTACCCTATTAAATCCCTAGGTGGCATCAGTCTTGAAAAAGCCCAGTTAGAAGAAAAAGGCCTGCAATACGACAGGAGATGGATGCTTGTTGATGAAGAAGGAATATTTATTACGCAAAGAAAATATTTCGAACTGGCTTTACTTGCGGTAAATATTAGTAAGGGCAGGTTAACCATATCACATAAAACCCAAACCGACCAAAGAATATCATTCGATTTACAGGAAGATAATGGAACGCAGATTCCCGTTGTGATCTGGAACGATACCACTGTTGGCATTGAGGTAAATAAAGCGGTAAGTGATTGGTTTTCTGATTTTCTGAAATTTAAAGTAAAACTGGTAAAAATGCCGGTGGCAGAAAAAAGGTTGGTAGACCCAAGATATGCATCTAATGATGAAGTAGTGAGTTTTGCTGATGGTTATCCTTGTCTGCTCATTGGTCAGTCTTCTTTGGATGGACTTAATGAAAAGCTCCAAAGCCCTATCAGGATGGACCGTTTCAGGCCCAATTTTGTGTTTACTGGCGGAACGCCGCACATTGAAGACCGCTTTGATACTTTTTACATTGGCGAAACTTTATTTTCTGCAGTAAAACCTTGTGCAAGATGTGTACTGATTACCATCGATCAACAAACAGGCGAAAAAGGACAGGAACCATTGAAAACATTAGCTGGTTACCGTACTATTGACAAAAAAATCATGTTCGGGCAGAATTTATTGCACCAAAAAGCTGGCATAATCAGTGTGGGAGATGAACTTAAGGTAGTGAGGTGGAAGATGTAAAATGGAAGACGGGAGATGGAACTAATATTTCGATAAAAATCCCTTAACTACCTTAAATCTTAATGATAAAGATTTTATTCAACATTAATCTGCAATGTTTGTAACCACCTTAGTCACCTGAAATAAGCTAAGCCCGGGCCATGAACCAAAGCGTTTCGTGTACAAACTTTTCATCACATTTAACGTTTAAAAACTAATTCCTGCTTAAATGTTGGAAACTAAAATAATTTAAATATCCATTGAATGAAAGAAGCAATAATTGAACCGGTGGGCAAAAAACATTATGAACAACTGATCGCAGTTTGGGAAAGCTCAGTTAGGGCAACGCACCATTTTCTTTCGGAAAGTGATATCATGACCTATCGTTCGTTGATTTTAACTGAATATTTTGATCAGGTACAATTGTACTGCATTAAGGTTGAACAGGAAATTACGGGCTTTATTGGTATCAATGGCAAATCGATACAGATGTTATTTATCCATGCTGATGCAAGAGGAGAAGGACTCGGCAAAACATTAATTGATTTTGCAAAAAAAGAACATGGTGCCAATACGGTAGATGTAAATGAGCAGAATGACCAGGCGGTGGGCTTTTATGAAAAACTCGGCTTCGTAACCATCGAACGAAATGAGCTAGATGCAGCTGGGAAACCTTTCCCTATCCTATCAATGGAATTAAAAGCTTAAATTTTGGCGAAATCACTGAAACCACTCTCTTAAATAATTTTTATCTAAATCATGCCCGAAAATATTACAGGAAAATTATTAATGGCTATCGCAATTGGCGCTGCCTTTGGCTTGTTTTACACGCTCTTGCTTAATATGCATGGTTTTACTAAAATCAAATATAAGCATGCTGCACTTACCATTGGTACTGTTATATTTCTCCTTGGTTTATATAGTTTTGAGGCAGCAGGTATAGGCTGTTTCATTATTGGCATTGGAATTTTTGTCCTTGCCATTGCACTAATGGCAAGAGGCACAGCCGATTCACTGAAAGCCCTGTCCGCTAAATTTTCACCTGGCAATAAACAGCAAAATACCGAAGGGCAGCAATTAAACAAACCAGGTTTAAGTAGTTATGTTGGTGTAATATTTCATCTCGTGGTTATTGTGCTGATTTCGTTATCGATATTTACTTACGCTGACGATACAATATTAGATAAGGCAAAAATGGACCGGTTGATCATGGATGCTATTTTTCAGTTTTCCAGTACCATTATGCTTATATTGTTAGGGATGTTTAACCCCTTTTTGCAGCCTTCTGCAAAGCTATTAGGAATCGCTGACCGGATTGATAGCCTTAAATATCCTAAACTATACCTCATGCTCTCCGGCAAAAAATTCTGGATAGCTTTTAAAACCCTCATTTGCCTCGGTATTGTTGCTTATTTCATCTCTAAAGGATATTTTAACCTGCTGTCCTGGGATAATGCTACGCCTTACATGAATATTTACGTGCTGGTTATCGGTTTTTTTATCATGGTAAATCTGGTACAGATGATCCGGAGTCCGGATTATTTCTTCAAGGCAAACCTGTTCAGGATTACGATGTTACTACGATCGGCCTTTATCAGTATCTTTTTAAGTGCGATCCTGGTTTTCTCCACCCTGTTTATTTCATCGATTTTAGGGGTTGATATCAATAGGCTTAAGGTAAGTTCGGAGGCTATAATTTTCCTAGGGTTTAATATTATAATGTGTTATAATGAGTTTAGGCTGGCGCGGGCTTAATAACCTTTGTTTCTTAGAAATGTGGGTTCAGTTTTTCATCTGATTTCTGAGTGGTGTCTGATGTTACCATCTGACACCATGTTGTTTTACTATAAAAATTGTATTACTGGTCAGATGGAAACATCTGACTGCACCATAAATAAAAAGTTCAAATGCTCGTCAGATGTAACATCTGACGGCACAGAAATCAATACTTTAATCCAAAAGAGGAAAAATCAGCACCCTGACTAATACTTCCATTAAAATGAAGACCAATACGTGGGCTTCTATCCCATTGTGGTAAAAAATTAACCGTGATTTTTTCCTTAGCCGGAACATTTTGCCATTCTTTATTAGCTTGCTTGAAAAATACAATCAGGCTTAAATCATCTGCGGTTTTCATTTTAAGCTCAACCGGAACTTTTGCTGATATATTTACTTTTGAAAGTACTATTCTGGTTTTATTTTCTACCTTCCAAAATTCTATTTCATTTCCAGATATACCAATACCTACAGCCGAGCCTGCATCGCCATAATACACTAAACCTTTTAGCGCGCTATTGGTATTTGTTACTGTTGTAGTTGCTTCAAAAGTTGCTGATATAGGCCTAACGGTTAATGCTATTCCGGTAAGGTTATCTTTATTGATCCTTCCGGATAAATGAAGCTGCCCGTTTTGCTGCAAAATTCCTGGAGTTGAGTTTCTAAAATCCCACTGCCATCTTTTGTCAATTTCGGACTTGGTAAAGCTCAATTTCAGATCCTGGTTAACACTTGGACCAGATTGTTCTTTAAGCACTGGCCATCCATCTTTTCCAGTCCAGCTTAATTGCGCAAGCATCCCCTGCCGGCCTGAAAAAACATTTGTCTTTTTGTTGTAGGCATGGTAGAGGTAATAATCTTTTCCGTCTGTAGTTTTCACAAAAGTGCCGTGCCCTGAACATTTCCAGTATTCATTTTCCATTAACAACGGATTGGCAGCATAAAGCTCGTATGGCCCGGCAAATGATTTTGATCTTGCTACCCTAACATTATAATCGCATTGCGCACCACAACAATTCCCGGCCGAATAAAAAAGATAATAATATCCGTCCTTTTTCAAGATGCTCTGCCCTTCTAAACCTATATGCTGATCGTCTTTAAGTAAAGAAAAAGGCTCTCCTTCTATTTTAAGTCCATTCTTGGCAAGTTTATAAGCTAAAATCTCAATGGGGCGTTTATCCAAACCATAAGCTTTAAAGGTAATGTAACGCGTAGCACCATCGAGGTAAACAAACGCATCGATTGATTCTTTGCCATAATCAATAATGATACCCTGATCAACAAAACCTCTATCTGGATATTTTGATGTGGCCACGCCAATGCACGAAACATTATCCTTTTTTCTTCTTGCAGTATAATAAATGAAATAGGTTTTATCGTGATAATCATATTCAGGAGCCCAAAACGATCCCGAAGTCCACGCTGGCGCACGCTCAAACACATAACCTGATTGTTTCCAGTTTAACAGATCTTTTGAGGTATAAATCGGGAAATGCGGCGCCCACTCGGAAGAAGTACCTATGGCAAAATACTGCTTATTGGCCCGAATAATAGATGGATCGGCAAAATCTCCGGCAATTACGGGTTCTATAACGGTTTGTGCATATAAAAAATTCGCAGTCAGGAATAGTTTAATGGCTATTGCCATTACATAGCGCAAAAGAAGACGGGTATTTATTTTTATCATCATGCTATAGCCTTTAAGTTGGTGTTTAATTTGGTTAAATCTTTGCAGACTGCATGCCATTACAGGAAAGCGCAAACTTTATTTCCCTGCAGTAATAATATAGGTAAGCATACCAGGTACACCTTCATGTGTATTTGAAAAATTATCTTGTGTCAATTCGAACCCCATTTTTTCAAGCAGTTTTACTGAAGGTAGATTTTCGACGGATGGGCATGCAATTATTTTTTCAACTCCCATCTCATCAAATGCATACCCAATAACCGAAACCATAGCCTCCGCCATAATCCCCTTGCCCCGAAACGCCTCAAGCAATTCATATCCAAGTTCTACCGTTGCATTTGGTATATCAAAATTCCACAGGCAGATGGTTCCAATCAGTGCTGTAGTGCTTTTATAAGATATTGCCCAAAATATGGATTCATTTTTATTGATTACGCCATCGATCATATTGATATAGGAAACAGCCTGATCAATAGTCGTAAAAGGTGCCTTTCCTATTAATTCAGCAACTTTAGCGTCCGAGCGCGATTGGTAAATTTCATTAGCATCAGTTAAAGCCAGTCTTCGAAGTACTAACCGCTCTGTATTTAAAACCGGGAATTTTGAAAAATTTTGTTGTTGCATGGGTTATGTTATAAATCTTTCTTAAAGTTATTTAATTAAACCTGAACAAAAAATAAGGCCGGACCATTATAAAAATGATCCAGCTTTTAAAAAACGGCGGTGATAAAATTCAATTTATTTCTGCACCGGTACGGTAATCTGATACAATTTATCGTGCAGCGCTTTCATTTGTATTTCTGAAAATTTGATATCTTTTCTGTCGTAGGTCATCAAACCGTTCGTTTCTACTTCCACATCAGTGGTTTGGGTATAAACGCCTGCCGAAAGCCCTAACGGAATCAATTGTTCCAAGCGCTTAGTAAACTCGGCGTATTTATTAAATAGATCAGTTTTGTTTTTAAAGCTTTGGTAACCCCAGTTGTTTTTCTGCTGCCACACATGGCCATCAATCGGGAGGCCAAGACCACCAAACTCACCCAGTACAAGGGCATATTCTTTTCCAAAATAATCAGGGCTCGGCATCGCCGGATGCGGGTAGTTGTGTAAGTCGATGATATCGCCAACCGGATGAAAATTACCTCCACTGGCTGTATTCACCAATCGTGAAGGATCTTTCTCTTTGGTCCATTTGGCTATTTCTACGGTTTTAAATTGTCCCCAGGCTTCGTTAAAAGGTGTCCACACCACGATAGAAGGTACATTGTAAAGTGCATCGATAATGGCGTTCCACTCTTTTTTATAATAGCCTTCTGATTCGGCAGTCCTGTTTTGATCCGATCCATGGTCTAAAATACCCGGACGGTTTTCCCAGCCATTACCCAAATCGCCGCTCGGCATATCCTGCCAAACCAGCATCCCTGCTTTATCGCAATAGTAATACCAACGGGCTGGCTCTACCTTAATGTGTTTCCTGATCATGTTGAAACCCATTTCTTTGGTTTTATCCACATCAAATTTCAAAGCGGCATCGGTTGGTGCGGTATATAAACCATCCGGCCACCATCCCTGATCCAACGGGCCATACTGGAAAACAAATTCGTTATTCAATAACATGCGCTGAATGCCGTTCTGATCTTTACCGATCGAACTTTTGCGCATGGCGAAATAACTTTTCACCTCATCAACCTTTTTGTTTTTAGCAAGCAATTCTACTTTTAAATCGTATAAAAACGGGCTTTTAGGACTCCAAAGTTTAGGATCTGCAATTTTTAACATAATTACACCACTGCCATCACCGGTTTGTTCAGCAACTTTTGTAGTGCCATCCCAGGCCGAAACTTTTACCTGATCGCCTGAAGCAGCACCCGTTAAAAATGGGGTAATTGCTAGCGATTGCTGATCGATATCAGGTGTTACCTTGATATGATCAATGTGTGTTTTATTTACGGCTTCAATCCACACCGTTTGCCAGATACCGGTTACCGGGGTATACCAGATGCCTTCAGGTTTTTTCACCTGTTTACCCCTTGGTTGAGGTCCTTCATCGGTCGGATCCCAAACTTCTACAGTTAAGGTCTGGTTACCACTTTTGTTTAAAAATGGTGTGATGTTAAAACTAAAAGGATCGAAACCACCTTCATGTTTCCCCACTTCTTTGCCATTAAGGCTTACAGTTGTTCTCCAGTCTACCGCTCCAAAATGAAGCAGAATTTCTTTACCTTTCATATTCGAAGGCACTGTAAATACAGTTTTGTACCATAGTAAACTGTCTTTTCCAACCGTTTTACCAACACCCGAAAGTGCAGATTCTACCGCAAATGGAACGAGTATTTTACCCTGATTAATGGCCGGACGCTGCGATTTTTCGGAAATGGCATAATCCCAAAGGCCGTTCAGGTTTTTCCAGTTGCCCGTGCGTTCGAACTGTGGGCGGGGATACTCTGGCAATACATTTTTCGGGTTAACGTCCAGTGCCCATGGCGAGGCAATTTTCCCTTTCACCATGTTCCACGATTTGTCTTGCTGCTGTGCGGATAGGGAAAGTGAGAGCCCAAGCAGTGATAAGAAAATAGATACTTTTTTATTCATTGGTTTAAGTTTTGTGTGTTAAGGTTAGGTTTATTAAAGTCATAATATATGTCCTTCGACAGGTGACTATTGACAGGGGCCAGTAGAGAGGTCGTCATTGCGAGGAGGGACAACGAAGCAATCTTTCCTGCTCGCGATCCTTGCTATAAAGATTGCTTCGTCGGCTGAAAAAGCCTTCTCGCAATGACGATACTGTGAGGCGATTTATCTCCATGAATATCTCCTGTCATTTATATTGATCTTTATGCAATGAATTATCCCTCAGACTGATACAATTTATTTGTTGTTGAGTTTTTTAATCAGGTTAACTTCGTCCTGGCGGTATGGTGTACCATCGGGCTGAAAAATTTCATGGAACCACTCGATCGGTTCAGAACCATCGGCAAGAGGAGTATCCCAGGCATATTTGGTATTGGTTTTACCAGCAGCAAAACCCCAGTTAATGGCACCAACGTTTTCGTTTTTAAGCATTGGCAGGGTATTAGAGAAACGGCTGTTGCGAGAGCGTGCCATGTATTCGGTACAGATCAATGGTCTGCCGCTGGCCTTTAACAGGTCGATGGTACGCTGGTGCCAATCAGGTGCTTCGTAGTTATGGTAAGTTACAATATCCGAATTGGCCAGTTGTATGGCATTGAGTTTTTCGAAACCCCAACTCCACAAACCGATTGAAATCGGCTGATCGGGATTAACCGAACGTGCCCAGCTGATTGTTTTGGTAAGTAAAGGAATAGTTGCCTCTAGTTTGCCACTGTTTCCGGGTTCGTTATATAAGTCCCAAAGTAAAATCCTCTTATCATGCGCGAAGTGGGTAAGCACATCTTTTACATATTTTTCCAGTTCAGGGAAGTTTGCTTCTTCTTTAAAAGCAGGATCGCCGGGATCCTGTAACCAGCCAGAATTGTGGATACCCGTTTTCGGCTCTGGCTGCTTGCCAATAGTTGAAGTTTTATTCCAGCAATCGTCAAAAAACACAAAAATGGGCTTGATGCCATGTTTTTGAGTAATGATTAAAAACTGGTCCATCCGTTTTTTAAAACCTACTGGGTCCTGGCTCCAGGCTTTGCTGTACAGGAATACGCGCAGGGTATTAAATCCGATGCCTTCGGCCCAGCCCAGTTCTTTATCGATCAGGTCTGGCGAAAAAGTGTCGGCCTGCCACATTTCCAATTGGTTAATGGCGTTAGAAGGAATATAATTTGCGCCAGTTAGCCATTTATGCTCACTATACCAGGCATTGGCTTTCTCTACCGACCATACTTTTGCAGGTTCGGGGCTTTTTTTTGTTTTTTGTGCAAACCCTGTGCTGATGCTAAAGCTCATTGCAGCAAGGAGAACATAGTTTTTTAAGTTCATATCGGTTATATCTGATTAGTTATTATGGGTTGATGGTGGGGCTAAACTTTCGCCCGGTTTTACAGGGAACCCAAAATTCGGGGTGCCATCAGCATTCCAGGTAAATTTCTGTGCCCTTGGCGATCGGAAACCACCGCAGCCCTGCCCCGGTTTATCGTTGGCGTGATAAAGGATCCAGTCTTCTTTTCCATCGGGCGATTTGAAAAACGAATTATGACCCGGCGCATAAACGCCATCTTTTGCCGACTGCTGAAAAACAGGTTTATCGGTTTTTGTCCATGATTTTGGATCGAGCAGGTTACTCTTTGACGAAGCAGAAAGCATACCCAGCGCATAAAAATCCGTCCAGCAGCCACTGGCCGAATAAATGATAAAAATTTTATCGCCATGCACCAAGAACTGTGGTCCTTCGTTTACATCAACATGAGCACCACCGCCCAGATCGCCTATTTTTTCCCAGTCGAATTTTGGGGTAGAAATTTTAACCCGGTTTCCATCCACCATCCATGGGTTTTTAAGTTTAGCAATAAAAATTTCCTGTTTGCCATTTTGGTCTCCTTCCCATCCCGACCAGATCATATACAGTTGGCCTTTAAAATCGATTACATCGCCATCTATGGCCCATTTATCTGTTGGATCGGCGATCTTGCCTTTAAATACCCACTCCCCTTTCATCGGGTCGGCGGAAGCATTTTCCAGTACATACATCCGGTGGTTTTCATTTCGGCCGTCATCGGCGGCAAAATAGGCATACCATTTCCCCCTCAAAAACATCACTTCAGGTGCCCAGATTTCTTTACTGTACATCGTTCCCTCCGGAGCTTTCCAGATGGTTTTCCTTTCAGCATTTTTAAGGTCAGTTAAAGTTTTGGTTTTCCACAGATCTACGCGGTTGCCCAACGAATTGGTATAATAGTAATAACCATCTTTGTAATAACTATAAGGATCGGCACCAGATGGCAACAAAGGATTGGTAAATGTTTGTGCATTTAATCCTCCCATTGTCAATAGGCACAACAGGGTAAACAGTAATTTTATTTTTAATTTATTCATTTTTAATTTTTACCCCCAAGCTGGTTCTTCAGTTTTTTAAAGTGCTTAATCTCAAAAAAAGTAATTTATTTTCTTAAATCGGCTTCTTTTTGTTTCAATATTTCTACAAAAGCAATCAATTTGCACCCTGCATTAAAAAACGGAAACTTTCTGGGTCGACCTGCATTTGATAAGTTCCGTTTTTATCTTTCACAAAAGCAGTCTTTATAATAGCTGTAGCCCTTGGCGATACTTTTTGATTGTTGTGATGGGTGTGAAATACATATTGCAAAGCGCCTTTTTGATCGGTAAAAAAATCGCCGTGACCAGTTCCATTGAATTTTAACAGTTTTTTACTAATAATCGGGTTTGCTACATATTTCTTCCATGGCCCCGTTGGCGAACCTGAAGTTGCATAACCTACAGCATAATCGGGATTTCTAAAATCGTTTGCTGAATAAAAAAGGTAATAAAGCTGATCTTTTTTGAGTACCGTTGGACCTTCGGTTACCGGCCAATCGGTTTTTGCGGTATTTTCCCAAAATTTTGTTCCCGATAAACATTCTTTTGCGGTTTGTGGCAGTACATCCGAGAAATCGGCCTTCAGTTCTGACACAAAAATGCGGTTTCCCCTATCGAGTTTAACATGGTATAGGTAATTTTTGCCATTGCTATCGGTAAATACAAAGGGATCGATCTGTTTTCCAGCTCCAGAAATGGCTTTTAGTGTTTCCTGTTTAAATGGACCTAAAGGACTTTTGCTCTGAGCAATGGCAATCTGCTCATCGACGGTGTAAGCCATATAATAAGTATTTCCTCTTTTAAATACCTGGGGCGCCCAAAAACCTTTGCTTCCAAAAGCATCGCCCTTTTTTAAAGCAAATCCGTTATTTTCTGACTTTTTGCTCCAGTTTTTAAGGTCTTTTGAAACATAAACCAAAAAACCCTGCTCGCTGCTGGTACCATATAAATAATAGGTGCCTTTATCTACAAAAATGGTCGGATCAGCTAGATAAAGGGTATCGTTCAGCGGTTTTGCAAGTAGTTGTTTGCTAACCGAACAGAGTGAAAAGCATAAAAAAAGGGCATAAATATATTTCATTTAGTAATGTTTAACTAAAGGTAAGATATTGATTATTAAAAATATTTAGATTGATCGTCATTCCCAACTTGATTGGGAATCTTAAAGCATGACGATTAATCACATCAGCATTAAGATTCCCGCCTGCGCGGGAATGACGAAAATTTAAAAGAATTAAAAGCCTATTTTAGTTACAGGGGTAAAAATCAAATCGTCAACACCGGCAATTTTAACACCAATCCTGGCAAAAACATAATTTTGAGCTGGTGTGATGCCTGGGATCGTTACACTCATATTCAGATTATTGAGGTCTGCGATAGCTGCACCACTGATCTGTTGAGTGGCAATGTTATTACTACCATCTACAAATTGTGTTTTGTTAATGTATAGCGATACATTTTCGATATCCTTGCCATCGGCATTGGTAATGATTTTTTCAAGTTTGCAAAAAGCATTTATTTTACCTGCAGCAGCGGTAAGTGTGGCTCCGCGGATCATGTAGTAAGGCATTACTTCAATATCCATGGTTTTGCTGCCGTTGATGTTTACCGCAATGGTATCCTGTCTGCCGGCAGCATTCTTTTTCCATAAAAATGGCCCCTGATTCGGCGAAAAAACCAATTTATAATCTCCATTGAATAATTTGGCAGAATAGGTTCCATCCTGGCTCACATTAACGTTCAGCGCAGAATAGTTACCAAAACCTGACTGCCAGAGTTCAAAATTAACCTGACCATATTGAACGCTGATGGGTTCTCCTTTATAAACAATGCGCCCGGTAAAATCAGCTTCGGGTGCATCGTAGTTATCTTTTTTACATGAAGCAAAAAGTACGGCAATAAGTGCCCCTATCATGAAATAAAATCTAATTTTCATATCTATATCTGCTTATTGGTTAGGGTTTCTTACAATTTTAGGGTTTCCGTTAAGTACATCCTGCCCGATTGAAGAGTAGTAATTACCGATACGGAAACGGTGTGCAGCGGTTACACGGCTTGGTTTGATCACTTTAAAAATATATTTCAAATGGTTCGCGTTGCCAGGGTTATAATATTTGTATGGCCACAAACCAAATACCTGCGTACTGGTGCGTGTTGCGCTGCCAATATTGTTTGCATTAATGAAATCGGCTGCCGACATGTTACTGCCGTTCCAGACTTTATCAGCCAGTCTCCAGCGTTTCATGTCCCAAAGTTCATGTCCTTCGAAGGCTAATTCTACTTTACGCTCGTGTACAATACGATCGAAAGTGATCTGCGCCGGGGTTAAAGCAACTGTTAACCCTGCACGGTCTCTTACTTGTTTAATGTAGTTAGCTGCCGTAGCCGGATCACCCAGTTCAAAAGCTGCTTCAGCCGCATTTAACAATACCTCGGCATAACGGTAGCGGATCCACCAAACATCACTCCGGGTACCAATCTGGCCTGAACCTGTTGCCGGATCTAAATATTTTCGTACGTAGAAACCTGACTGTGCGCTGAATTCTAGTCCATCTACAGGGCCGTCGGCTCCTACAACCTGTACCGAACCTGCATTGCCTGGAAGTACATTTGTTTTGGTCTGTCCGAAATTATCGCCTGTTACGATAGAACCATCAGCCAATTGATAGCCAGCCCAGATATCAACCGTTTTGCCTTTAAACTGCGTTCCCGGTAGAATTACCGTTCCTGCCAGGCGTGCATCACGACCCGCAAAAATATCGGTGATATTGGTATAATAAACCGGGTTACCACTTCCATCAACCGAGGCCATGGATGCATAAGTATTATCCAGTTTTTCAAAAGACTGAACCAAATTCAAGGATGGGTTTAAACGCCCACCCTGTGCTTCTTCGGCAGAAGACCTTGGCTGGTTATCGATGGTAAAACCGTGAACCTTATTGGTTTTCAATTTAAAATCTTTTGCAAAAATCACTTCCGGATTACTGCCTTTATCGGTAAAAAGCGCGGCAAAATTATCAGATAGATTAGGGTTCTTTTTGTACAGCGAATATTTGCCACCATCGATAATCTCTTTTGCGGCAGCTAATGATTTGGTGAAATAAGCATTGGCTAGCCCAGATGATATACCCACTTCTCCACCTGGCAAGGTTAACTGCGAGTTGCTGTATTTGGCGATTGAACCCGCATACAATGCTGCTCTTGATTCCATGGCAAGTGCCGCAGCTTTTGTAGCCCTGCTCTGTATGGTCGGATTATCAGGTAGTATGGTTTTTACCGCTTCAAGTTCAGAAATTACGAAATCATAAATTTCGGTTTCCTTTGCCCTTGGAAACTGAAGGTAGCTTGGATCGCCACTATAATCGTAATCTAAAACGGTTGTGATCAATGGCACACCACCCATTCTTTTTACCATTTCAAAATATACCCCAGCCCTGATAAAACGTGCTTCGGCAAGGAAACGGTCGCGGTCTTCTGCTTTTAAAGCGGTAGATTCCTGACCGCGTTTAATAAACATATTCAGGTCGCGGATGTAACCATAAACACCCATGTCCCAATATCTCCAGGCATCATAACCGTACTCTAAATTCTGGTGACGGAAATAATCGCCACTAGCAGAGGCAAAACCTTCGTCAAAATCGGTAAAAGTCCACCAGGCCTCAATGGTCTGGTAATCCGGATAACGGTCGTAAAGATCGCCAACAACGGTAAGCACCAGGTTTGGATCTTTCCATACCGCATCAATAGGCAGGGTATTGGTAGGTTGTTTATCTAAAAATTCTGAATCTTTTTTACACGACTGCGCAAAACTCAGAAAGGCGATGGCAGCAAATGCATATATAATTTTTTTCATCTGATTAGTCTTTTTCATGTTACAGCGTTAATTTAATACCGATATTAAAAAACTTATTCTGTGGATACTGTAATCCGTTATCGTCTGCAATTTCCGGGTCCACGCCATAATCGCTCAGGTTATCGATAGAGAACAGGTTATATCCGTTTACATATACCCTGGCATTCTGTATCTTGATTTTTTCAGCCCATCTTTTGGGTATGGTATAACCAATTTCAAGCGTACGGGCACGTAGGTACCTAACATTGTGCAGCCAGAAAGTGGAGTTTTTGTTATAATTGCTGTGTCCGCCATCGTTAAAGCGCAGTGCAGGGTATTTCCCAGGGATCCATGCGCTGTTCAGGTCGTATGGGTTAGTACGGTGCCAGCTGTCATCAGCAAAACTCTGCAATAAAGCACCAGTATTTTGGAATGCCCAGCGCTGTTCCCAGTTTTGGTTCCACGAATACATCGCACCACCTGAAAAATCGGCCGTAAAATCAAAGTTTTTATAAGAACCACCAATGGTGAAACCGAAGCCGATGTTCGGCTGGCCTGTTGTGGTATATCCGATTGGTCTTTGATCCAGGTCATTGATCACACCGTCACCATTTTGATCCTTATAAATTAAATCGCCAGGCAATAGAGAGCGGTTTCCCTGGCCATCGATGTTTACTTTGTAATTATTGATCTCATCAACGTTCTGAAACTGGCCGGTTACCTCGTATCCCCAGAAAATATCAGTATAGCGCTGGTTTTTGCTGTTTCTATAATTGTCCCATGAGTTACCGTAACGCGGTTTATACTGATCTAAAAACTTCCTTCTACTGATGGAGATATTTCCTCCAACATTGTAATTAAATTCTCCGATTTTATCCCGGTAATTTAATGCAAATTCGGCCCCGAACTGCGCATCGCTTTCCAGATTTTCAGGACTTAAGCCATAGCCCAGTTCAATCGGAACCACCACATCGTTTTTAATTGCCGGCAATCCGGTACGTTTTCTATAAAAATAATCAGCTGTTCCTGAAAGCTTGCTGTTGAACATCACAAAGTCCAAACCTATATCAGTAATCTTGCTCTTAAACCAGGTGAGGTTATTGATAATCGGCCCCTTGTCCCTTGAAGTAGTAATATTCTTTCCATCAAGAATCACACTTCCCTGATTGTATCTATAGCCAGGAATATAAGCATAGGGATCGATGCCCACATCATCATCTCCAAGCTGTCCGTAGGAAGCACGGAGTTTTAAATCATTTAATATCTTGCTCTCACCTAAAAATGATTTTACGAACTCCTCCTGTGTTATTCTCCAACCAATGGATGCTGAAGGAAAATAGCCTACACGCCTGTCGGGTGCAAATTTCCATGAGGCATCTCTACGGCCAGAAAGTTCCAGGTAATATTTATTGTCATAGTTATAATTTATCCTGGCAACGTAACCTATACGGGCCTCCTCTTCCTGGATATCGGCGAAATCCTGCCCATCCATATCTGCGAACTGCAAAACAGGCAGAATATTGGTCTGTGGTACGGCATGCTGGAAAGTATAGGTCCTAAAACGGTCTAAACGCTCCGCTACCAAAACACCACCAACGGTATGTTTACCAAAAGTACGGTTGTAGTTGGCCTGTAACTGATAAGTATTGGTATATATCTTTTCATTTCTGCGCTCCCTGTATGGGTTAGAGCTTCCAACTTTTTCTTCGTAAACACCGGTTTCCGGATGGTAAGTATATACATTATAGGTATATTCATGACCGTTAATTACGTTATCAGCGATGTAATAAGAGTATAATCCTTTTATTTCCAAACCTTTTATTGGCGTATCGTAACTTGCAGATAAATTGGTCTGTAAAACCCTCCAGTCTGATTTCCAATAACCGGTTAAGGCTTTGCTCTGTACGGCAAACTGCTCAGTATTGTGCCCGATATCATTCGGGTAATTCGGATTACCATTGGCATAAGCCTGCTCAGTTGGCCTGTTTCTCAATAGCGCAAAACGGGCAGCAAAATAGTCGTCACCGCCTGGTACCCCCGGCTGATCGCGGCTTTCGATACGACCGTTGATCAACATTCCAACCTTAAAACGGTCGGTTATTTTAGCTTCTATATTACTCTGGATGTTTGTCCTGTTAAAATCGAACTCACGTGCCGTTCCATACACTCCTTTCTGATCCAGGTGCGTACCCGAAAAGTAATAATTTACCTTATCGCTTCCACCGGAAGCACTTAAGTTAATTGAAGACTGCGGCGCATTGGGTGCAATGATGATATCCCTCCAGTTCTGGCTCTGATAGCCATATTCTGTTCCGGCTTTCCATTTTTCAAGTTCGGCTGGTGTAATTTGTGTGCTACCATTCTGGTTCAGTTCGGCTGTGGCCTTACCTAACATCCACTGGTAAGCATCAGTAGTTTCAGGGAAACGTACCCAGTTCTGCCAACCGGTATAAGCATCAACACTAAAGATGTTGCGCGTACTGTTTTTACCTCTTTTAGTGGTTACCAAAATTACGCCGTTAGCAGCCCTGCTGCCATAAATAGCAGCTGAAGCATCTTTTAGCACACTGATGGTTTCGATATCGTTGGGCGAGATATTATTAAATTGTCCTGCATCCTGCTGAATTCCATCAATCACATACAAAGGATTACCCATGTTTCGGATCTGGATGTTGGCACTCGATCCCGGTCTACCATCAGGCATCCTGAATGATACACCGGGTAGTTTACCTGCAAGGCCAGTACTTACTGTGGAACCACCATGTACTTTTTCGAGGTCTTTGCTGCTAATGGAGGAAATGGCCCCGGTAATGGCTTCCTTTTTCTGTGTGTTGTACCCCACTACCACCACTTCCGAAAGATCGTTGTTGGAAGGTTTGAGTTTTACATTAACCTGCGTACGACCGGCCAATGCAACTTCCTGATTGGTGTAGCCCACATAAATAAAAATCAGCGTTGCATTTTTATCGGCTACCTGAATTTTAAATTTTCCATCCGCATCAGTGGTAGCCCCCGTACTGGTACCTTTAACTTTAATACTCGCACCCACAACGGTTTCGCCCTTCTCATCAGTCACGGTACCTGTAACGGTGCTTTGTTCCTGTGCACTGAGCTGAAATGAAAGTAAGAGTAAGGTAATTGAAGTAAGAATAACAGAAAGGATTTTGCGTTTCAAAAACATTTTTTGAAGCAAGTACCAATCCATGCGTACAAAGCCGCCATAGGAGAATAAACTTCTTTTCATATTTGGTTAGGGATTTGGTTAGTTACTAGAAGTAAATGGTTTTAGTTCGATTTAATTCTTTTCAAAGATTCGGTTTTTAGCATTAGAGCGGGATACGCATTTGTATCAATCTTTCTCCATTTTGTCTCGATTTATGTTGGAGGGGATTACAGAAATACAATTAACCACAGATAAGAAGGATAAACACAGATATTTTATTTAGGGTAAGGTTTTGCAATTAGTTAACCACAGATAAAAAGGATGCACACAGATATAAAAATCCGTGTTCATCTGTGGTTAAATCCTTAACTGAAGAGGGCAGTTAATCAAGCGGTATAATTAATTGCATTCCCTGGCTGGTTATTATCATATTGGAAATGATGGGGCTTGCACGTTTCGGTTAGGGAAGTCCCGCTCATATCTTTATATTTATAATATAACAATCAGAAAAAGGGAGGCAAGTTGAGGTCCTGCTAGACACGAAATATTAAAGATGTCGACGTGATAGGATT